>Ga0255169_1000015_pt1 | contig 250980 bp, 233 predicted proteins | sample Atl_Miss_RepC_8d_FD_183179 | JGI IMG/M metagenome (GOLD analysis project Ga0255169, IMG submission 183179) | Freshwater microbial communities from Altamaha River, Georgia, United States - Atl_Miss_RepC_8d | ecosystem: Environmental > Aquatic > Freshwater > River | place: USA: Georgia...
TGATCAGAGAACTATGATAAGGGCATTGAGTTTGTTTTGGTTTCATGAAGATTGGTCAAAAGCAAAGTTAAAACCAATTGTTCATGTTATGAGAATTTAAACGATCAACAACTTAAGGGGCCAGTTTGGGATTTATTGGAGAACGCGAATTCCATATATATTCGAGAAAAACAATCCATGTTCATTAAATAAAATTCCAGATGGAGCAAAGGCTTTTGCATTCGAAATATCATTAGAGTCTACATCTTCGTAGCGGTTCGATGAATTGAGAACTGTTGTCACCTCTAAAGTTGTTAAATTCATTTTTCTAATTTTATAGTATTCTGTAAAAAATAAAAAATTAACACCATCGCTGGTCATATCATTTACTATGTCAAATTGAAAAGTAGCTGTTGAGACAGGACCGTCAACCGAATCGGAGTATGTTGGTCCATTTTGTCCAGCAATTGTTGTAACAGTATTATCATTTAATGAAAGTTTTTTTATTTTAATGTAAGTATCCAAAAAATATAAGTTTTGTCCAATTTTTGTCAAACCACTCATCGGTGAAATTTGAGCTGACGATCCTATACCATCAACATCACCAGATGCACTGCCAGCTAGAGTTGTCACTTCATAAGTTGTTAAGTTCATTTTTCTAATTTTTCCAGTTGTGCCAATGTATATGTAAGAATCATCTGCCGTTAACGCAAGGACTTCTTCAAACTCAGCAGCCGTGCCAATGCCATCTGTATCTGCACACATTCCTGATCCCGCAACCGTTGTCACTTGTAAACTCGTTAAATTAACTTCACGAATTTTACATGAGTCGCCAACAAAGAGTTTATTGTAGGTTGTGCCGCTTACGGCGACTAATGCACGTATCTTGCTAAATGTTGCAGCTGTCCCAATGCCATCGACTTGACTAAATGATCCACTTCCCAAAACAATACTTGCGACACCTGTTGTTTTGTCTACACGCTCGATTCGATTAGTTTGTCCCGTTGTTGTACGGACTGGTAGTGATCGATAGTAGTACTGGCCATCGTAGGCTAAACGTGTAGGTATTGTATCTTCTTGAAGTGATAAGGTTTGAATAATAATGTTAGAGAATAAGCATCCACTTTGAATTGTGATTATAAATATAAGAATAAGAAGTCTGTAAATCATGATCATTTTGTATTTCCTGAAATTGTATTTACGGCACCCGTAGCAGGATCATATGTTCGGATATTGTGTGTCCCAAGTGATGTAAAATAAAGTAAGCCTCCGCTGTAATCTAAACCAGCTGGGGCATGTAATCTGGCTGTTGTGCTTACAGCATCAATATTTCCAGCAGTTGTAGCACCCGCAATGTATGTGGCTGTGCCTGAGGCAATATTGTATTGTCTAAGTCTATTTGAAGCGGATATAAAAATATTAACAGTGTCTGTGGCTAATCCACCAGACTGTGAAGGTAAGCCAATAACATTTGTAACAGGCACTGGTATTGAATCGGTGATGTTAACACGTCGAAGACTATATGTGCTTAAGCCATCATAATTTATAAAATAAAGTAAGTTTCCAATCAGTATTTGATCTAATATAAAAACAGCTGGAGTTGCAAAAGTTAAGGTGTCAACAGCGTGACCTGCGCTGAGAGAAACTCTACGAATGTGAGGCGAGTCCTCACCAATATATAAATAGGTGCCGTCAGTTACGATACTTTGTGGGTAAGCAAATGTTGCGTTAAGGCCAACGGCATTGTCCAAAGGATTTTCGCAGTCATTAGCAACACCTGCTATCGTAGTGACTTCAAAAGTTGTTAGATTTAATTTTCTAATTTGGCAGGCATCGGTATCTGCAATGTATAAATCACCAGATATATGAACCATACCCATTGGTGCTACGAACCGCGCTGCAGAGCCGATTCCATTTAGTGTACCACTGGCGTTAGCAGTCCCTGCAATGGTTTCGACAAGTTTGGATGTTAAATTCATTCGTCGAATTGTATTGTTTCCAGTATCTGAAATATAGAGATATGATCCTACCACAAGAGGCTTTGAAGGACGAAAAAACTTTGCACTTGTGCTTACACCGTCAGTGGAACCCATAAATGAAAGATTACCACTGAATAAATTGGCTTTTGTAAACAAATCTGATTTATATTCAAACGAATTAGATTTTGTAGCCACTGTTGATCCAGAAACTGTTAAATGAACACTGACCGTCGTTGGTGAAGATACCGCTGGAATATCGCAGGTGATTTGTGAAGATGATATAAAGGTTTTGTTTAAACACTGAGTATTACCAAAACTTACAGCCATGTCGGATTTAAAATTGGTCCCACGGATTGTCACGGTTGATCCACCCAATAAAAAGCTGCTTGATGGACTAACAGATGTCACGCTAACAACGTCGAGATTGATACCATCTGTATTGGTGATTTCATTTTTATTTGCAAAAGGACTGCAGCTTGATATGAAGTAAAAAATAAACAATAGTGCGAATATTGCTTTCAAACTTATTTTTTTAATTAAAGATGAATGAGAGCAAAATGCTTGGTTCATGCTAATAATATCGACAAAAAAGTGAAAAACTGAAGGGTTTATCTCAGATTGAGTCACTTTTCATTAAAATAAATTTTATTTAATTCGAGGTATTTATATTTAAATATAAGTTTGTTTTTTTTTGAAAGTTGTTATAGCGAAAAACGACTCATTATATGTCGACAGACTTTCACCATAACAACATAGAATTTAATTACCCTTGTCTTTGACGTTTATCAACAGCCAGAGCAGCCTCACGAATAACTTCACTCATGGTTGGATGTGAGTGAAATGACCGCGCTAAATCTTCGCTAGATCCACCAAACTCCATAGCAACAACAATTTCACCAAGTAACTCAGAAGCTGAGGCTCCAACAATATGACCACCTAAAATGCGATCTGTTTTTTTATCAGCGATGATTTTTACAAAACCATCAGTTGAGCCTTTTGCTTTTGCTCGGGCATTGGCCGCAAATAAAAATTTACCGACATTAATTTCAAATCCTTTTGCTTTAGCTTCGTCTTCAGTTAATCCGACTGAGGCCACTTCAGGGTGTGTGTAAATCACAGAAGGAACAGTGTCGTAGTTCACATGCCCATGCCCTGTTGCAATGATTTCAGCAACAGCAACACCTTCTTCTTCGGCTTTGTGGGCGAGCATTGGACCAACGGTGACATCGCCAACGGCAAAAATATTGGGTTGGCTTGTTTGGTAGTGTGAATTTATTTTTACACGACCGCGTTCATCTTTTTCGATACCAACAGATTCTAAGCCTATACCATCAGTAAATGGTTTACGACCAGTTGATACTAAAACAACATCACCTTGAATTGAGGATTTTGTGCCATCTTTTAATGATTCATAATCTAATTCAACACGGCCACCAACTGATCTTGAACCTGTCACTTTAGTTGAAGTTAAAAAATTCACGCCCATTTTTTTCATTGAACGTTGTAAAACAGTGATCGCATCTTGATCCATCATTCCACAGATTTTATCAGCGAATTCAATCACAGTGACTTTTGATCCGATACGAGCCCAAACAGAGCCCATTTCTAAACCGATGACACCACCACCAACAACGAGCAGTTCTTTAGGAATGCTATCTAATGATAAGGCTCCAGTTGAAGAAACAATTTTTTTCTCATCAAATTTTAAAAATGGCAATTCGACAGGGACAGAGCCGGTTGCAATCATGATGTTTTTTGTTTGCACAGTTTGTTTTGATCCATCAGCAGATGTAATTTCAACAGTATTTGCAGACGTGATTTTGCCAAATCCATTTAAACGCGTGATTTTATTTTTTTTAAATAAAAATTCAATACCACCAGTTAAATCACCAACAATTTTATTTTTACGAGCCATCATACCGTCAAGATTAAGTTTAACATCAGAAAATTGAATCCCGTGTTTGTCAAAATCATGAACGGCTTCGTAATAGTATTCTGAACTTTGCAAAAGAGCTTTAGAGGGGATGCAGCCAACGTTAAGGCATGTGCCACCTAAAGTTTTATCTTTTTCAATAACAGCAGTTTTTAGTCCTAACTGAGCCGCGCGAATCGCACCAACATAACCACCAGGACCTGCACCAATAACAACTAAATCAAAATTTTCCATTTTTAACTCGCTCTTTCTCTAACAAAGTCATATTTAAAATTAAATTTCTAACAATAATCTTTCAGGATCTTCTACGCCTTCTTTGATTTTAACTAAAAATGTTACAGCTTCTTTCCCATCGATGATGCGATGATCGTAACTTAATGCTGCATACATCATTGAGCGAATTTCAACTTTACCATTAATGGCCATAGGGCGGTCTTCTATTTTATGAAGTCCTAAGATAGCACTCTGTGGGGCATTCAAAATCGGTGTAGATAACAATGAACCAAAAACACCACCATTTGTAATTGAAAAAGTTCCGCCGGTTAAATCATCTGGAGTGATTTTGCCATCGCGGCCTTTTAAGGCTAAATCGCGAATCGCTAATTCAATACCTGCAACAGATAAATTGTCAGCGTCTTTAATGACAGGAACCATCAGTCCACGTTCAGTTGATACTGCAATACCGATATTGTAATAATTGTGATATTCAACTTCAGTTCCATCAATCCATGCATTCACAGCAGGAAGAGCTTTTAACGCTTCAATTGCGGCTTTTACAAAGAAGCCATTAAAACCAAGATTGATTCCATATTTTTCTTTGAACTTATCTTTATATTTATTTCTGATTTCGATCACTTTAGTCATATCGATTTCATTAAATGTCGTGAGGATTGCAGCATTGTGTTGTGCTTGAACTAAACGCTCTGCAATTTTTTTACGAATGTTCGTCATTGGAACGCGTTTAATGTCACCTTGTTTAGATGGAACGCGTTGAACAGGGATGACAGGCGCAGTCGTTGGTGCTTTTGCTGTTGTCGCTGGAGTGGATTGAGTCGTCGCGATTGGTGCATTTAAGACATCACCTTTTGTTAAGCGTCCACCAAGACCAGTTCCTGTAACCGTTGAGGGATCAATTCCTTTTTCATTGATCACGCGTTGAACCGCAGGTGATTGATGAGCTTGTAATTCAGGGTGAGTTGTTCGGCCTCCGCTATTCACTGCGGCCGTTTGCGATGGTGTTGGAGCCGTGCTAGCCGTTGTTGCCGCAGCAGTCGTTGCTGTCGGTTTTGCATCTGTATCGATAGATGCCACAACAGCGCCGATTAAAACAGTTTCTCCAGCAGGAGTATTAATTGTTAAGACTCCATCTTTTTCCGCCACAACTTCAACTGAAGCTTTATCTGTTTCAAGAAGCATAAGAACTTCGTTCATTTTAACATATTCACCAGTTTTTTTTGTCCAGCTTCCGATAATGGCTTCTGTTACTGATTCACCAACTGCAGGGACTTTAACATCTAATTTCATTTTTATATTCCTCGTATTTTGTAAATTTTAATATTTAAACTTTAAAAACTTTTTCTATGATTTCAGTTTGTTCAACTTTGTGACGATAAACCGAACCCGTAGCAGGGCTTGCGCGATCTGGACGTCCAATGTAACCAAATTGAGCTTTCGAATTTATTTCGTTTAAGATGCTTGCGAATTTAAAATAAACATAATTAAAAGCTCCCATATTTTGGGGTTCTTCTTGAGCCCAAATCACTTTTTTGGCATTTGGATACATTTTAAAAATATCTTTAATTTTCCAATGTGGAAACGGTGAAATTTGTTCGAGACGAACGAGTGCCGTTTTTTGATCGTTTAATTTTTCACGCTGCTCTAAAAGTTCGTAATAGAGTTTTCCAGAAACAAAAACTATTTTTTCGACTTTAGAATTGTCAGCTAAAAGTGTGTCTGAAATAACTTCTTGAAAAGTTCCTTGCGCTATTTCAGATATCATACTTGTTGCGCGTGGATGACGAAGAAGAGACTTTGGTGACATCACAACAAGTGGTTTTCTAAAATCGCGTTTAACTTGGCGACGTAAGGCATGAAAAATTTGTGCTGGTGTTGTTAAGTTAGCAACAGTCATATTATTCTGTGCACACAGTTGTAAAAATCTTTCTAAGCGACCAGATGAGTGTTCAGGGCCTTGTCCTTCATATCCATGAGGGAGTAATAAAACTAAACCTGACATTTGTTGCCATTTAGATTCACCAGCAGCAATAAACTGATCAATCATGATTTGTGCGCCATTTGCAAAGTCACCGAATTGAGCTTCCCACATTGTTAAAAATGAAGGATCTGTAATAGAATTTCCGTATTCAAAACCCATGACTGCATACTCAGATAATATTGAATCGTAAACGCAAAAATTTGTTTTATCTGAATTTAATTGTTTGAGTGGAAAATAAGATTCATTTGTTTTTGTATCGTAAAAACCACAATGACGGTGAGTGAATGTTCCACGCACACAATCTTGACCTGTTAAGCGAACAGATGTGCCTTCCGCTAATAAACTGCCGTAAGCTAAAAGTTCCCCCATACCCCAATCGCAGGCCTCTTTGTTGGCGGCTTGATTTTTGCGCGTCTCAATGAGTTTTGTTAACTTAGGATGTAAATTAAATGTGGATGGAATTTCAGCAATTTGATTTCCAATTTTTTGTAAGGTTGCAAGATCAACACTTGTGTTAACTGGTTTTTCTAAATCTGCCGTTAAACCTTTTTTGAGTCCAGCCCAAGCTCCTTCAAATTTAAATGTTTTAACTTTTGGTGCTGACTGTTTCGCTTGATCATAAATTTTTTGGAGTTCAGCCATTCGATCAGTTAATAAAGATTCAGCAAATGTTTGTTCGCAAACATTTGTTTGCACGAGCTGTTTGGCGTAGATTTCACGAAGAGTTGGGTGTTTGCGAATAATGTCATACATCAAAGGCTGTGTGTAAGCAGGTTCATCACCTTCATTGTGACCAAAGCGACGATAGCATGATAAATTGATCACAATATCGCGTCCCCATTCTTGTCTGTAGCGAATAGCAATGTCCATGGCGCGAACACAAGATTCAACATCATCTCCATTGCAGTGAATAACAGGGATCGCTAATACTTTAGCAACATCAGTTGAATAGTGAGCTGATCTTGAATTTTCTGGATTTGTTGTAAAACCAACTTGGTTATCAACGATGAGGTGAATTGTTCCACCAACAGCATAACCACGCACATGAGCCATTTGTAAAGTTTCAAGAACGACACCTTGCCCAGCAAAGGCCGCATCGCCGTGAATTAAAATGGGAACAACTTTTTTGCGTTCTTTAGTGTCGTTACGTTTTCGTTGAGCCGCACGCGCCATTCCCAAAACGACAGGATTTACAGCTTCTAAGTGTGAAGGATTAAACGCTAAATGACACTCCACTTTTCCTGTAGGTGTTTCTTTCGTTTTATTATAACCCAGATGATATTTAACATCGCCATCGTAATCTTCAAGAGGGGATTCCAATTCAGTTGGTCCGTTAAAATCTGCAAACATTGCAGCGATGTCTTTACCCATAAAATTAGCTAAGACATTCACACGGCCACGATGCGCCATACCCAAAACAATTTCTTCAACTTTTAAGGCTGATCCTTTTGTGACTAAGTGATCGAGCATTGGTAAAGTGGCATCACCACCTTCAACTGAAAAACGTTTTGTACCAACGTAGCGTGTGTGAATAAATTTTTCTAAACTTTCAGCGCGAGTGACCGATTTTAAAACTTCTTTTTTTTGTTCTGGTGTTAATTTGAACTGAGACGAGTTTTGTTCAAACTCTTTGATAAACCAATTACGAACATCAGGAAGTGCCTCAGCACATTGAACTGTTAATTTACCACAATACACGGATTTTAAGTGGGCAATGATTTCACGAAGAGTTGCGTTTTCTTTACCAATGATTGAACTGATTTGAAATTTTTGATCAAGATCTTTTTCAGTTAAATTAAATTTGTTTAAACGCAATTGGTCGCTTGGAACTGGTGTGTTTGTCAAAGGATCAAGATCTGCTTCGTAGTGACCATAATTTCTGTACGCTGTGATCAGGTGATAAACATCTAATTCTTTTTCCGATAAGCCAAATGAACCATCATTGGCAAATTCAACGCCTTCAAAAAATCTTTTCCACTCTATACTGACAGAGTCTGGTGCTGATTTAAATTGGTGATAAAGTGATTCTAGATAATCCAAATTAAGATGATTCATTAATCCCCCCGAAGTTGATATTTTTCGCTCTTGATTGTGTCACAATTATCACGCAAACTGTACCAAATTTTACGAGAGGAAGACTCATGTCCATGTCTGGAAAAACAACTCATCATAAACTTGTCATTGTTCGTCACGGCGAATCTATTTGGAATCAAGAAAACCGCTTCACTGGCTGGAAAGACGTCGATTTATCTGAAAAAGGTCGTGCAGAAGCGCAAAAAGCTGGCAAATTGTTACTAGAGCAAAAATTCGACTTTGATCTTGCTTATACCAGTTCATTGACACGAGCTATCAAGACATTGAATTTTATTTTAGACGAAATGCATCTGAATTGGTTACCAGTGATTAAGGATTGGCGATTAAATGAGCGTCACTATGGAGATTTGCAAGGGTTAAACAAATCAGAAACAGCGGCTAAGCATGGTGAGGAACAGGTTAAAATCTGGCGTCGCAGTTACGATACGCCACCTCCAATGATGGACTTGAAAAATCCAGAGCACCCTATTCATGACAGACGATATAAAAATGTTGATCCACAAATTTTACCTTCTGGAGAATCTCTCAAGGATACAGTGGCAAGATTTTTACCATTGTGGAGTGATAAAATATCAAAAGATATTTTATCTGGAAAAAATGTTTTAATTGTTGCTCATGGAAATTCATTAAGGTCATTGATTCAGCATTTGGAAAATCTAACACCAGAGCAAATCATGGAGGTGAATATGCCAACGGGGATTCCTATGATGTATGAGCTAGATCAAAATTTAAAAGTTGTAACAAAAAAATTTATTGGTGATGCTGATGAGGTTGCTCGTGCAATGGATGCAGTTGTTAACCAAGGGAAAAAGAAATAACACTTTGTTAGTCTAGTTTAGGTCTGAGTCGAGTTCTTAATTTTGACAAAAAAAATTGCCTTGAATATGTTTCCTGTGAATAGGGATTTTTGCGGGAGGCGTATTTGAAACAGTTTGTTTTTATTTTAATGTTTTTTTGGGTTCAAGGTTTGTTTGCAGCAGATAAAATTAAAATGAATTTTGTGAATGAAGATTTACCGTTGATTATTGAGCATTATTCAAAAGAGTCAGGAACAAAATTTATAATCGACTCTACTGTTCGCGGTAAAATCACTTTATTGAATAATGAAAAGGTTACTTTAGAGGAAGCTTACAACCAGCTTTCAGAAGCATTAGCAATTAATGGTTTTGCGATAGTGAAAAGAGACGATTATTCGGTTATTCGTAATGCTCGGTCAGCTCAGCGTGACGGCATTGAAGTTTATATTAACGAAGTTCCTGGCTTAAGACCACAAAGAATGGCGACTTGGATCGTGAATTTAAAATATGTTTCAGCAAAAGATCTTTTGCAAAACTCAGGTCGATTGATCAACTCAAGCTATGGTGAGATGTCTGTCAATCAAGAAAAAAATCAATTGATTATAACTGATTTTACTTCAAGTTTAAATAAAGTTGCTAAGATGCTTCAGGAAATGGATAAACCAGGGGCCTCTCGAGTTTTAATTGAGCAGCGTCGATTAGATATGAAATCAAAAGGATTACCACTCCAAAAGCAGCAAGAAAAGCCAATCGATGCCCAAGCGCAGGACGATAAAGTTTTAGATGTTAAAAAAATAGATTCTGAGGATAAGTAAAGAGTAAACTGGTGTTTTGATTGCATCATTCCAATCAGGTTCAGCTGTAGATGTGTTTTAAGCATCTATAACTGATTTGTTATCGAATTGACTGACGTTTTTTTGTCTGTGTCAAATTGATATACATGTGCTTATTGGAGGACGTCGGTGAACATTAATGTTTTATTGATCTCAATTTTTGCGATCAGCTTATTAAAAACCTCACTTGTCATCGGGCAAGTGGTTCCAAGTCATTTGCAGCAAGAGATCAAAACATTAAATGCCGAACAAGCCGTTGATTTTGACTCAAACGTTACAGCAAAAACGAGTTTGTCACAAAAAATGGTTTTGTTTGAAGTGCCGAAAGAGTACGAATGTCCTTTATTTTCGAATTCACCTTATGTGGATATGTTAGATTCATTAGATAAGATGCAAGATCAGTTTAATAATATATTTCCAACATGCGAGAACAAATCGCTCAACGATCGATTACTTCAGAAAAGTGTTCTGTTGCGTAACGCTGTTTTTGAAACTAAAAAACTGATGGAAAGTGGACAAGTTTATAAGTTGGCAAATAGAGCCAAAACAATGATTGAATCTGCGTATCAAGTGCAGCAAACTTTATCAATTGCAGCACGAGCACAAACTTCGGCTTGTTATAGATCACCTCAGCAGTTTAGAAATGTTGTTTTTTCAATTAACGAAACATTTCAGAGTATTTCACCAATAGTCATTGATATTATTACAAAAAATCCAGCTCTTGCATCAACGTTGGGGCCAGCTGTTAAAGTCTTGTCTGGTGCTGATAGCATTTCAAATGGATTAAGTTTGATTGAGCAAATTTCAAAAGACTCAGTTATGTTTGATATGACCGATAAAGAAAACCGAGTTAATACATTAAAAAATGTATGTCAGTATATGAAGTTATATCGTCGACTTGAATACATGAGATTATCACGTTTTGGAAAAATTCAGACAATTTTCTCAGAGTATCAAGCTAAAATAAACGAATTGGATGAAAATTTATCGAGTTTTAAAAAACAACATAACATTCAATCAAATATTAGTACATTACAAAATCTAAGTTCAGAAGATCCCGTGCATGAAATATACGTAAAGCTAAAAACGATATTACCTATTGAACTCAGTCGAATTCAAAAAGCTCAAGGTGATATTGACATGGCACAAGAGGAGTATAAAAACCCTAAGATTTCACAATGCCAAATTATTAAAGCAACTCTGGGCTCTGTTACTTATAAAAGAACACTTGAAATGATATTAGATTTTGCAAAAAATTTTGGATCAGCTGATGAAGTTTTTTCTCTTTCAGAGCAAATCTCTGCGTACCAGCAACAATTTGATCGACAACAGACGATTGATGATTGTGTTGGGCTGGGTCAAGATATTTTAAAAATCACTTTAAATTTGGTGAGCGAAAGTCAAAAATTGATATTAACTTATGATCAAGAAATTATAGCTATTAATGGGGATAAGTCTAAACTGAAAGAAAAAAAAGTAGAATTAAAAGAGAAAACAAAAACGAATGAGGAAATGAATTTTGCAAATTTAAAATCACTTTTAAGTTATGCTTCTTTTGAATCAAGTGAAGTGGAAAAACGAGCTAAAGATATGTATAAATATTTTTTTAGTGGTCCGGATGTTGTTAAGTCTAATTGCGAGTTGAGATCAGGGGATCAAGCTTGTGATTGGGCGGAAAGTATAGCTGGATGGGCTAAGGCAAAATATCAAAAAATTCGTAATCAAGGCCCTGTGTATGAATTATTATTAAATGATCGTGATCATTTTAATTATGCAATGGATGCAATGGTTAAAGCAAGAGCTGTGATAGCGGCAACAGAACATCAATTTTTATTAAAAGAACTGGGTGGGCAAATTGGACAAGGAGCAGCAGCCTACCAGACTTATTTTAGAAAAAGTCTTCAGTATCAAGAAAAATTACCACACATGAATTTAAAATTTGTAAAGCATGGTTCTGTTTTGCATAAAAATTTATGTGTGAGTATGCGACAGGTTTTGGATAAGTATTTGATTGCATCAACTCACTTATTAGGAAGTCAAAATTTGTGTCAAATGATTGAGCCAGTTTTAAAAGAAGAAAACATTTCATCTCAATTAAAACGCTATTGTTTAGGTTCAATGAAAAATCATATGACTGAAGGTGAGCCTTCTGAAATTCAAAAAATGGTGTATCAACTTGTTGGTGTTCGATCTCATAAAAATGTAAAAGATGATTTAAGTCCTGAATCTTTAAAAATTGTAACGTTTGAACGATCTCCGAAAGCCCTTGTTGATCGACTTGTAAAAATATATGATGATTTTAAATGCGTAGAAAATTAAAAAAAAATCAACTTTTTTATAAATTCAATTGTGTGAATTCTCAATTCACTGGCTTTGATTTTGATCAAGCTATGTTTGTTGAAGATGGAATGATTAAGTTCATAGGTGACCGAAAGACTGTTTTAAAAAAAATTAAATTAGATAGTTTGAAGATTCATGAGTCTATTCATTTACAAAATAAAAATGTACTGCCCTCATTTATTGAATGTCATACGCATACTGTATATTCGGGTTCGCGAGCTGAAGAATTCGAGCTCAGAAATAATGGTGTGAGTTATCTTGAAATTGCGCAAAAGGGGGGTGGAATACTTTCAACAATGCGATCGACTCGAGAAACATCACAAAAAAAATTAATAGAAATGACAAAAAAAAGAGTTGATCAGTTTTTGAAACAGGGGGTTTCTACTGTTGAAATTAAATCTGGTTATGCTCTTGATTTAAAAAACGAATTGAAAATATTAAAAGTGATTCAGCAAATTCCTAATCTTTATACTCAAAATTGTGCGCCTCACATTGTTTCTACTTTTTTGGGAGCACATGCAAAACCTCCAGAGTTTGCCAGTTACATTGCTTATTTAGATTTTTTAGCAACTGAACTTCTTCCGGTGATTAAAAAGAAGAAATTATCACAACGTGTAGATATCTTTATTGAAAAAAATTTTTTTGAATCCCATGAAGCTTTTGATTTTTTGAAAAAATCAAAAGAAATGGGTTTTGATATTGTCATACACGCGAATCAGTTGTCGCATTCAGGTGGAGCAGAGCTGGCCTTAGAGTTAAATGCAATGTCAGCAGATCATGTGATTCATTTATCAGAAGAAACAATTCGTCAGTTTTCTCAGAAGTCGACTGTGGCGGTTTTGCTTCCAGCCGCTGATTTGTATATGAAGTGTCCTTATCCAGCAGCGCGAAAATTAATTGATGCAGGTGCCTGTGTAGCTTTAGCCACCGACTTTAATCCTGGGAGTTGTCCTACTCAGGATTTGTCTTTGGTTGGTTTACTTGCTCGGTTAGAGATGAAAATGACATTGCCGGAAGTTTTTAAAGCTTACACACTTAATGCGGCAAAAGCACTTGGGCTTGAGCAAGTTGAGGGCGATCTACAGGTTGGAAAAAAAGCAAATTTTATTTGCACTGAGGCGAGCCTCACTGATTTTTTTTACTCGGCTGGTAATATGCCTGAACATCAACTTTTCATTCGTGGAAATCGTATTTTATTGTCTTGAATTGAGCCTATTTTGATCTGGCGCGTTGTAAATTTAAGATTCTTAAATTTTAGTTGTTTTAAATATGAATGCTTTCTAGGCTCTGGTTATGGCAGCAAGTTATTCATCATTTCTTACGACTCAGTATTATAGTCCAGTTTTTAATACGGCATTATTTGATGGTCCTTTTAGAATTTACTTTTCTCAAAGCTACGAATCTGTCGCACTAAAAATATATCATCTTTTGCAATCGCAGGATTTAAAGCTTTGGACGCGATATAAACAATGGTCTGAAAAAACAAAGAAACATGCCTTTGTTCTTATTTATCCATCGCAACAAGATGTTCAAATAGCCTTCGATGCATCAAGTGCCAACAGTGAAAATACTTTTTTAGCTCGACAATGGGATGATGGTCTTATTTTAGGATTTTCTAATCCAAATCAAGACGATGACTTCTTTATAAGTTACAAAAGCCTACTCAATGAGTTAGAATTATTTATAAATGAAGAAGATAAAGTCGGATCAAAATCAGCAGATTACCCGATTGAATAATAGAGGGCAAATCGTTCTAGAATATTTACTTTTAATGGTTATTGTTGTGTCAGTAGCTACCGTACTAACCAAATCTTTGGTTGGTCGATCTGATGATGAAAACAACCAAGGATTTGTAATTAAAGGCTGGAATAAGATTATCTATGCTTTAGGTTATGATGTCGCAGATTGTTCACGTCAAACGGATTTTAAATCTGCAAATTGTCCGTAAAATTAAAAAAATCCAAATCCACCATTTTTAATTTCATGATTGATGTGCATTTGCATTTTTTCTTGAATATCGAAGGCGAGTTCTCGCATTAACTCAGAATCGCTAATTTTATCAGCACTATAGGGCAATAAGATTGGTTTTTTAAAAATTATTTTCCACTTTGCAGGTAAGGGAATGATATTGAGTGGAAGTGGTAAAACTAACCCTCTTAAAAATTTTGTAAATTTCAACTTTTTTAAATTGATATGAGTTTCTTCTGCTCCGAGGACAATTGTTGGAATAATTGGAGCACCAGTTTCTAATGACATTCTAACGAAACCACGTTTAAATTCTTGTAATTGATATCTTTTGCTTGATGGCTTGAAGTTACCATGTTCACCTTCGGGAAACAGCATGATCATATGTTTACTTTTTAAAAAATGAAGACCATTTTCATACGTAGCTTCAAAGAAACCAAGTTTGTGAGCTGGTAAAGCAGTTGACTCTGTTAAAAACCAAAGGTGGTGGGTTAAAACTTTAACGGGTCTTTTGATTTTTTGTTGAATGATGTAGGTTAAAACCATTGCATCCATAGCAGTAAAACCTGAATGATTAGGGGCTATAATTACAGATCCTTTGTGTGGAAGGTTTTCTAATCCTTCAACTTCAAGTCTAAAGTATTTTTTGAGGATCTCCATAAACAATCTTGGGAAAACTTTATAAAGTAATTCATCAGCTCCGAGTGAACTTAAATTAAATACTTTTTCATTGGGTTTTTTTAAAAAATTGATCATGATAGTATTATGAAAAAATATATCATGGCAATAGACCAAGGAACAACTGGTTCAACTGTAATTTTAATAGATCAAGGCGGGGGTCTGGTTGCTTCCGCAGATCAAGACTTTCCTCAAGTATATCCGCAACCTGGATGGGTTGAGCACGATCCAAGACAAATTTGGGAATCTGTAAGTGTTTCGGCACGTCATGCTTTGGCACGTGCCCAGGCTCAGCCTCAAGATATATTAGCCATAGGTATTACAAATCAAAGAGAGACTGTGTTGGCCTGGAGAAAGTCGACATCTGAAGTTTTACACAACGCCATTGTTTGGCAGTGTCGAAGAACGACTCAAATGTGTGAACAATTAAAAAAGAAATGGCAAAAAAAAATAAAAAATAAAACTGGTTTAGTATTAGATCCCTATTTTTCAGCGAGTAAAATGCGTTGGTTGATTGAAAATGTACCAGCTGTTGCAAAAGCCTTAAAAGATAAAGATTTAGCGTTTGGTAACATTGATACTTTTTTGATGTGGAAATTATCAGATGGAAAAGTTTTTGCGACTGATGTAAGTAATGCATCAAGAACAATGCTAATGAACTTGAAATCACTTAAGTGGGATGATGAGCTTTTGAAATTGTTCAAAGTTCCTCAAGAATCACTTCCGGAAATAAAATCTTCAGCAGGAGAGTTTGGATTAACACATTCGGTAGGTTTTGTTGCTGATGGAACATTGATTTCAGGTGTTGCTGGAGATCAGCAAGCAGCATTATTTGGTCAATCATGCTTTTTGGCTGGAGAAAGTAAATGCACCTTTGGTACGGGTAGTTTTATTTTAATGAATACGGGTTCAAAAATTTTAAAATCAAAATCTAAACTTTTAACGACTGTCGCTTGGAAAATTAAGAATCAGCCAGTTCAATACGCGCTTGAAGGTGGTGCCTTTGTTTGCGGGGCGGCAGTGCAATGGTTACGTGATGGTTTACATCTTATTCAAACGAGTCAAGAAATAGAAGCACTGGCTTCGCAGGTTGAAGATACAAATGGTGTTGAGTTTGTTCCTGCATTAACCGGTTTGGGAGCGCCCTATTGGTCTCCTGAAGCACGTGGTGAGTTGACGGGCTTAACTCGAGGAACAACACGTAATCACATTGCGCGAGCAACCCTTGAGGCGATGGCTTTACAAAATGCAGATATTCTTTTAGCAATGCAAAAAGATTTGGGTAAAAAATTAAAAAAATTAAGAGTGGATGGTGGAGCTTCAGCAAATAATCTTTTAATGCAATTACAGGCTGATTATTTACAAACACAAGTCGATCGTCCTCAGCAAATTGAAACAACATCAATGGGGGCTGCGTACTTGGCCGGTCTTGGAGCTGGCGTATGGAAGTCGATCGATGAAATTAAAAAAATATGGAAAATTGATCGATCTTTTAAATCTAAGATTTCTAAAAAACAATTAATGCAACGAACTCAATCTTGGAATAAGGCTATAAAAAAAGCTGTGGGATAATCCCACAGCTTAAAAATAAATAGGTTTAAATTAAATAGCCTATTTTATAACGAGGTCAGTCGATACTATAAATGCTCTTGGCTGTCCAACTTCGCTCTCTAGTGCTTTACGTGAAACTGCAATTTGTGCTCTGATTTGTTGTCCTGGTTTTAAAATCGAAGAAGCATTTTTACCGAGTAGGCGTGCCAGTGTGACCTCACCGCTAGCAGCCTGTGCTTGTTCACGCGTAATTGTCTGCGGTGTATTAATTGACTTTAACGATCCATTACGGACGGCGAATAAACTTAAAACATATGTTGTTTGAACTTTTTCGATTTGCTCAGTTGTATCAATAAGTTTTAAGTAACTATTTAATCCTCTATCGTTTGGAGCGGAAAGGATGACTTTTGAAGAGTCCGATAAGTTTTCAATATCTTGTGGGGTAATTGTGCGCTTATCATAGTTAGTTTCTTTAATAAAAGAAATTTGCCCTTCCTGTAATACAGGTCCTGTACGTTGAACTTTTAAAATCGCTTTAAGCTTAGTGTTGATGGGTAAAGCAGTTTTAACAACTGCACTAAATAGACCATTACCAAGCGCAATTGCGGTTGTTTCCTCAATTGTAGAACCAGTGATCAAATCTTTAATTTCGATTTGTGACAAAGTTTGAACTTTAGGATGATTAAACTTATCAGTAAAGGAAACTTGAAAAAGCCCAGTTTGATGAGAGTATTGAACATTCAAATTTTGAATTGAATTCATTCCAGCGGTTTGTTCATCAAATAATGGTTTTAAAGCTAATTCAGCATTAATAATTTCGCCAGAATTATTTTGCGATAATATTTTATATCCATAAAGTGCAGAATCATTTTGTGTAATTGATATTTGCGCAGGCTCTGTAGAGACTAAAGAGATTGATAATTTTTCAGATTCGCTTTCAGTTAATTGAGCAGCTTGCGGAAATTGGAGTGTGACTTGGTATTGCAATTGACGATCAAATACCTGTCTTGTTTCGGTTTTGCAACAACGTGTTTCTGTTCGGTATTTTGTAACGGTGCGAGTACGAGTTTCTTCGCGATATCTTGTTTCTGTTCGGTACTTTGTAACGGTACGAGTGCGAGTTTCTTCGCGATATCTTATTTCATCACGGTATCGAGTGATTTCACGTTGATATGGAACTCTGACATTTGAACATTCACGATCAGTATAAGGGACTTGCTCCATTGAACATTCTTGTCGAGTGTAGGGAACGTTATTGCAGACTTGCTGATTTTCGCATCTTTGTTGCTGGCCACTTCCTGGATCACATACACGTCTTGTTTTACAGATTCGTTCGCCGTGTACATTTGTTCCACACTCTTCAACATTACGACATTGCCCCGGTTCGCCTGGAACTAAATAGCAATTGCGTTCAGTACGGCATTCTCGTCGATAATCAGTTACGTTTCGGCAACGTTGTTCGTTGCGGTATCTCGTCACATTATGACATTGATATTCATCTCTATAATCTGTTTCATAGTCAGTATAGGCGACTCTTTCTGTGTAAGGAATACGTTCTGTGTATGTTTCTGTGTCTTGATAAGGGACTTGAACTGTGTAGGGTATTTGTTCAACGTATGTTTCTGTTTCATCAAAAGGAATTTGAACTGTGTACGGAACTTGTTCAGAAATTGTTCGAAAAATATTTTTAGATAACCGTGTCGTTATTGAATTTTGATTTTGCGAGTTCCGTGTGATCAATTGACTCGGTGTTTCTGGTGGTGTCGATTGGGCTACGGCGATTGTACATGTGCTCAAAGCGACGGCGATAATCAACTTTAAAATTGATTTATGGATCATATTGTCCCCTTTTTTAAAAAAAATTGCTCTTACGTAGGCTCATAAGCAAGTCTAGTGCCGAAAAATGTCAGTTTTGATTTTTTTGAAATAATTTTTGTCAACTGTTTAATTGTTGGACAAACCAAGGATAATCAGGACGTTCTAAATTTGATTACCGTATTATTTAGTGTTGGCCTTGATTGTGTAAAATAAAAACCGTGCTGATCTCGTTGAGATCGAATCGACATAAAATAAAAGACTGATTTTATTTTGCCCTTGAAAATTGAGCCCCTCTCAAGTTTCAAGGGTTTTTTAGTTTCTAAAACTATTTGAAATTAACTTTACCGTCTTCAAGATTATAAATAGCTGGAGTAATTTTAACTCCAGAGTTTTTAACTTTTTCAGAAATGATTTGAGATCGTTTGATAAGATCTGTTGCAACGCCTTCTGCATTTGCTGTTGATTCATCAAGATAATTTGGTGAAGGCTTTTTATTTTTAAAGTTTTTTATTCTTGGATGAATATCTTGAACAAGTTTATTTAAATTTTCAGAACCGGCATCTTGGCCATCTAATGTAGAACAAGCTGCTTTAACAGCTCCGCATTGCGTGTGACCTAAAACTATAATATTTTTTGTTCCTAGATGTTCTAATGCATATTCAACACTTGCTATTGATGTAGGATCAAGCGTTTCACCAGCAGTACGCACAACAAAGATTTCACCGAGTTTTTGATCAAAAATTACTTCTGGGGGAACTCTTGAATCAGAGCAAGAGATGACAATTGAATGTGGCTTTTGACCAGTTGATAATTTTTTAATATCAGCATGAGATACTCCATCTTTGCGAAAAAATCCTTTAACAAATCGAATATTTCCATTTTTTAAATAACGTAAACCAGTTTCGGCATCTACACCAGATTCTTCATGATGACCCGTTGTTGTATGTTGACTGTTATGCCCTGTTTCTTTTGCATGTAAGTCTGAAGTTGAAAAAACGAATAGAGCTAAAATAATTTTAATTGTGTTTAATTTATTCATGAATTGAGGATTTCAGATTTTGGGGACAAGGGCAAATAACAAATGATTTACTCTCGTCCTTAGTTGGTGTTTTTATGTTTATTCATTTTTAATAAGATACTTGTTGGCTGGAGTTGCTTTAAACAGCATAAATTGAGCACATGCGCCAGCTTTCGCCTTTTTAAGGGGTAAAATATTTCCAGTGAGTGAGTCTTTTAAGTATGAAGTTGGTGATTGCAGAGCAAAGCCAAGCTTTACCCCGTGGGTGTAAAAATAGACCTCCGGTATTGATGATTTACTCTTATCATTTAAAAAACTATAGCGCTTGAGAAAGTTGGTTTGATTAAGAACAACTTCAGCAGCCACATCGAGTGCTTTATCAAACATTATCGATTTAGTGTTTTTTAAAGCATCAGTTGATTTGCCACGTGGGCATAAAACCGTATTGTAAACCGGAGCTTCTCCAAAATTGAGTTTTTTGGGTATATCTAAATTTAAATAAGGAATATTTTGGGGTTGTTGGCCTAATAACTGCTCTAAAGAAAAAGATTCAGTTTGAGCAGCTTGCCATGAATCAAATTGTCGTGGTGCAGACAATGCTTGTGATATCGGATGTAATAATGTTCCGTAAGTATCGCGACGGCCAAAATCAGCTAAACCACGTAATGGGTTAGACGAATAGCGTTCGAATTGCGCATTAATATTAGGGCTATAAAGAACTTCAAGTTGTTTTTGAAACATGTGTGTATCATTTCTGTGATCTTCAACTATTTTTTGTTGTTTAAAATAATGTTCAATAGCTAACGCTCTATTTGCAAAGACTAATCCAATAGCTTCATACTGTGCAGATCCACCTTCTTGACAACTCATAGCTTCGCCAACAAGAGATCGAGCTAAACCATCGATAGCAGCCATTTGTTGAGGAGATGCAGTATAGTTTTTTTGATTAGATTTGAGAAGATAACTTTTTCTGTTTTCATCAAGTTGCCAATAGTTTTTAATAATGAATTCATCAAAAGCAAAACGACTTGGTCTTTCAATATCATTTAAGTAATCAACAAATGACTGGTCATTGTTTTGAATTTTATTTTCAGTTAAAAGTTGTTGGCGAATAGTTTCCAAATATTTAGAGTATTTCCCATTTTTAAAATTAATTAGATCGTCTGTTGTAATTTTTCTTTCAATGACAACATGATCTTTATTAAAATAAATAGACTTGTCGACCACGTAAGATCTTTCGATACGTTCTTTAATAATTTGAGATGCAATTTTAGCATAATTATTTAAGTATCCATCGGCATTTCTTTTCATTTGCGTTGGAAAATTAAGATCAACGAGTAATGAGTTTTGATTAACATAAAATGTTTCAAAATTTTGACCATTAGCTATTTTAGTTCCAAATTCTATAAGCTGAGCAGCTAAATCGGGATCGATAATAGATGTGTCAATGCGGTATTTATCATCAACATGTGAAAGTGTCTGAAGCGATTCAATGAGAGATTTTGATTTAAGTAATTCTTGAGCTTTGCTCCAGGTTGCTCTTAAATCAAAGTACTGTGGGTCATCCAATTGAAGTTTGGTTAAGAGTTTTAAAAAACGAGGGTCTTTATTTTTACGAGTATTAAAAAATTCATCTTGAGTAAAAATATTTAAAATAGAAAAATTTTGGCTAGATGCAAAATCTTGAAAACGTTTGTCACGAAATAAATTTTCGAAATATTTGTCAGTATCAAGAATTCTGAGCTTTTGTAAAGCTTCAGCGAGAGGAGTTAATCGGACAACAGCATTTAAGTATCGAGCATATGTTGATCCAGCATCCAAAGAATTAATATTTTGTAATTGAATTAAATATTTTAATTTAGCAATTTGAGTGAAATCACGAATTTTTTGTGTGTAATTTCCATCTTCAATATTCAGACAAGCTCCAAATTTGTTTTTCCAATTTTGACTTATATCGATAGCATTTGAAGAGATATTTTTTTGTTTTATGACTTGCGCTTGAGCAGTGGCTGAATATAAGATGTTTTGCATAATTATTGTTGCAGTAAAAATTTTTGTTTTTTTGTTCAACATAAATTTGTTCCTCGCAAAGTAAAATGATTAATGGTTTCTGCTTTTTACTGCAATCCATGCCAATATATCATTTTGAGAAAACGAGGTTCAGTTTGATTTAAAGATCATTTGATCTGACATTTGACTAACATTTTATGTCTTTGAGGATATTTTTGAGTCAAATCCAAAGTTAAGAGCAGACAGCTAAAGACAAAAGTCTAGAGCATTTCTTTGTGCTCAATAAGTTTTGTTAAATTCTTGAGTCTTTTTTTAGATTACATATACTTTACAGTATGAAGCCGGAAACTACTAAAATTGATATGTTGATTTTGTCTGATGATCAGCAGTTTGTGAGTCGATCAACACTGTTTTGTGATGAGATGGGATTTGTTAATAAAAACATTCCAAAAATTGATTTACTACTTGATAATGAATCTGAATACACACAAACAATATTTGTTATTTATGATGGGACTAAGCTTTCACAGGATTTGATTGTTGGTGATGTTCAAGTTCTTAAACAAATATGCCCAACAGCAGTCATTATGGCTGTTGCTAGTGGAAAAATGAATCCATCACAAATATCATTTTTAAAAAAATCTGGAGCAAATTTAGTTGTATTAGAAAATGAATTTTATTTGAGTTCAAAATTTGAATTCATAGCTATGCAGAGTATTTTATCTACCTATGTGCCAGTTAAACCAACAGATATTATTAAAGGAAAAGTTTCGCCTTGTATCATTTATCATATGCTTCCTTTAAATAAAAAATATTTACCTGTTTTGGTAGAGGGGCAAGAGATCAGTGAGAATAAAGTTAATAAAATTACTGAAGTTGGTGAAGTTTACATTAAAAAATCAGATGTAGATAAATTTGCGGCATACGCAGCAACAATTGATGATCGATCTGCCGCGGGTTTAACACGGCGTTGTCGAATGGAATATTTAAAGTTAGCAAACTCATTTAATGAACTCGTGTTTTTGTTAACAGATCAAGCAGAGTACGCATCGTTTGATGCGGGTAAAAAAATATATGAAAAGTGTAGAGATTTGGCGAGTAATTTATTAGTCGGATTATCTTCAATTGGTGATCCTTGGGAGGTCATAAATAACTCTTCAAGTGGTGGATTTGGCAGTGTTGAACGAGCTCCAGCTATTGCTGCATATGCAGGATTATTGAGTTTGCAGTCTAATATTGGAGAATCTGTTGATGTTATGATTTGTGCTATGATTGCAGATATTGGATTACTTGATTTAGACCCTAAGGCTTCAAAAAAATTAAGACAAGATTTGTTTTCAGCATTAAATGAAGAAGAACGCATTGGTTATGAAAAACACCCGATTATTAGTCTGAATCAGGCATTGTCTCGTAAGCTACAGATTTCAGAGCATATGAAAAATATTATTTTAGCGACACATGAAAGAAATGACGAAAAAGGTTTTCCAAATAAATTAAGAGCGGGAAAAATACCAGACGAAGCGATGTTGATTCAAATCAGTGAGATGGTTGATCGTGAGACCATTGTGAAAATGGGTAAGGAGCGCAAAAATATCAAATTTGTTAGAAATGAAATTTTTGCGCGCGAAGAAAAGAAAAATGATGTTTTTCCAGTAACTTTTCTTTTAAAAATTAAAGAATATTTTGTTATGAGTTAATCAGTTCGTTGACTTTATTTGCTAATTCCGCAAAAGCGAGTGACTCTGTAGAATCAGAATAGCTTTCCATAATGGGTATTCCAGCTTCTGATCCTAATGAAACGTTAGGATTAAATGGAATTTCCGTCAACTTGGCTATTTTTTTATTTTGTAAATAAGATTCAAGCTCTCCTTTGGGAAAAAGTTGAATTTTTTCATTATTTACTGGGTTCATCATATAGGCCATATTTTCGACAACACCTAAAATTTTGACTTGAGTGCGTTCAAACATGTCTATGGCTTTTTTTGCATCGATCAATGCAACGTTTTGAGGAGTCGAGACAATAACAGCACCACTCACCGGAACTTTTTGGACCACTGATAATTGAACATCTCCAGTGCCTGGAGGAAGATCAATTATTAAATAGTCTAAAGAGCCCCATTCAACATCACGAAAAAATTGATCCATAGCCTTAAATAACATCGGGCCACGCCATACGACGGCGGCTGACTCTTCGATTAAGAACCCAATGCTCATCATTTTAATACCATAACGATCAATAGGTTGAATTTTGTTCCCAGGTAAAACGGCAGGTTTTTGGTTTAATGCACCCATCATTCTTGGTAAAGACGGACCATAAATATCGGCATCAAGAATTCCTACAGATCCATATTTTTTCAGGGCTAAAGCCAAGTTTGTTGCTACTGTTGACTTACCAACCCCCCCTTTTCCTGATGCGACAACGATAATTTTTTTAACTCCAGGAATTGAAGTTTGCTGATCAAATGGATTGGTGTGGGCCATAATATACGATCTCCTCTTTACAACATAGTCAGATAACCTAATAATATTGAGGTGATCAATAGCCAAATGATGATATACATAAATTTATTTCTAGGAGCCTTAATTATCGGTTTCTTTTTTGTTGGACGCAAAAGTGTTAAGCCCACAAAGCTTAACTTAAGAGCAAAAACGAGTCATGAACCACTTGTTTTGGAGCCTGAGAGTGTTGTACAGAATCAATCACCACAATTACCAAATGACACAGCTGCGCGCATATCTAACTCAACAGCAACGGAGAGTCGATTATTAAGCGTTATTTTTATGTATAATGGTCATGACTGGGAAGCTCACCAAGTTTTGGGTGTACCACAAGGATCATCCATGCATCAAATTACGATTGCGTATCAACAATTGATACAAAAAGCAGACCCTAGTGCATTTCCATTTTATGAAGCTGCATACCTTGCATTATCGATTAAACATAAAAAACACAGGTTATGATTTATTTTTTTATTTTGAGTTGAGTGTTCATTGTTTTAAGTCGGGTTATGAAAGACTTTAACATTGATGATGCCCAGAGTGGCAAATCATTTAACATGATATCATAACCTTCTTGTGAAATTTTCATGAGTTTTACGTTTGTTTCGGCCATGGCGCTTGCTGTGCGTGCACCGCTTTCAATCAGCGCAAATTCACCGAAAGTATCGCCAGGCTGGAGGGTTGCAAGAATCATTTTTTGTCCTGATTGATTTTTTGTAAAAATAGAAACGGTGCCTGATTCGATGATGTAAAAATGAGCTTCGATATCGCCTTCAAAAAAAATAAATTCACCTGAGTTGTATGTTTCTTTTGTGATTGAACTCATGATGTAAATCTCCTTGTATTTAAAAGTTAATTTTAAAATACTTTTCTTAAAATTCTATCTAAATCATGAACTGATTTTAAAAAATGGACTTTATTTTTTTTTAAAAGAGCCTGATCTTCAAAAGATTTTTGATTAAAGTAAGGAAGGTAGAATTCTTTAAACCCAAGTTTGATGGCTTCTTTCATTCTGATTTCAGGGAAAGAAACAGCTCTGATTTCGCCAGTCAGGCCAATTTCTCCTAAAAAAATGGCTCCAGATGGTAAAGTTTGATTAGCATCGGCGGATAAAATAGCCGCGGCCATTGATAAATCAGCAGCTGGCTCTTCAATTTTAAGTCCTCCGACAACACTAATATAAAGTTCGCTAAAAGAAAGTTTAACGCCAAGATGGCGATCTAAAACTGCTGTAATTAAATGGAGTCGATTAATATCAATACCAATTGAGGTTCTGCGTGGAAATTGCCCTTGAGTTGGTAAAGTCAGTGCTTGTATTTCGCATAGAACTGGTCTTGTTCCTTCCATCGAAGCGTAAACAGCTGATCCAACACGTTCTTCATTTCGTTCTTGAAGAAACATCTCAGATGGGTTTTTAATTTCTTTGAGTCCTGCACCAGACATTTCAAAAACGCCAAGTTCAAATGCAGAACCAAATCTATTTTTAATTGTGCGTAGCAGACGGTGATTGTTTGTTCCATCACCTTCAAATGAAAGAACACAATCAACCATATGCTCTAGAACTTTTGGTCCTGCAATGTTACCATCTTTAGTGACATGACCAATAAGTAAAACAGCCGATTTGGATGTTTTTGCAAAGTGCATCAGAGCTCCTGCAGATTCACGAACTTGAGACACAGATCCTGGGGCCGCTGTTACTTCAGGTAAATAAACAGTTTGAATAGAATCAACAATTAATACATCAGGTTTAATTTTTTCAGCTAAATCTAAAATCACAGTCATATTGCTTTCAGACGCGATTTCAATATGGCCGTTATTAATTCCTAGTCGACCAGCACGGTTTGCTGTTTGAGCAACACTTTCTTCAGCGGAAACATAAAGTATTTTTTTACTTTGCTTTGCTAATCCACCTGATAATTGTAGAAGTAGGGTGCTCTTTCCAATGCCTGGTGCGCCGCCGAGTAAGACAAAACTGGATTCGGCTAATCCACCACCTAGAACTCGATCCAACTCTTCGATGCCGGTTTTGTGGCGACCAAGTTGAGAGTCCTCTAGCCTTTGATCGAGTTTATGGGTTGTTAATTGTGTAGAGTTAGAAACCCAACCCCGTTCTTTTGTATTTGATTTGCCGTATCTGGCTGGTGCGTCAGTAAACGTTTCTTCAACATAAGAATTCCAGGCTCCACAGTCGGAACATTTTCCTTCCCAGCGACTTCGTTGGGTTCCACAATTTTGACAAACATAGAGAGTTTTATTCTTCGCTTTGGCCATAAAACGAGGTTAACATAAATCAAAGCCTCCAGCAAAAGATTATACTGTTTGACGAAGTGTGAGTTGATTAATGATGTTAGATTTTACAAAGAAGTTAAAAATAAAGTGCTTAAAATCAATTGTTTGTATTTGTTTGTTCTATGTGTCTGATGGATTGGCAACAACAACAAAAGTTGATGTTCAAAATTTAGAAACAAAGAGTGATTCCGTTGGGCAGTCTTATCATCGATCAGATTTAAAAAATGAAAGTGACAAAAAACAATCTGCTACGCCAGATAAAATATATCAGGACTTTTTACAAAGTAATCCTAAACTGATGGAGTCATTTTCAGAATTAAATAAAAAAAATGGTCAAGTTGATAAAGCTATTGAAAGTATAAAACAATGGGAACCAGAAAATAAATTATTAGAATACTATAAAAAATATTTTATAGTTAAATGGCAAACTCATGAGCAAGAGGCTGCAATTGTGAGTTTATATAAACAATTAAAGTCAGATAAAAAGTTTATCCGTCTCAGAGTAGCACTTATATCAAGTTTGCTTAAAATGAATATACCAAAAAATTCTAAAAATTCCGATTTGATGATTAAAGAATCACGTTTGATGATTAAACAATTACGTGGTTCATCTGAAGGTGAAATTTTAGAGTCGCTCTATTTAAGTTGGCTTAAAAAAAATCAATTACATTCTGAAATATGCAAGACTGAAAAAATGAAATGGTTCACGGAAGTAACAATTAACTTTAAGGAGCTCACTGAGGCGACTGAAACATGTCCAATAAGTTTTGATGAATTTCAAACTCGATTGCGTCGGTTGCTTTTTGCGGCAAAAGATCAGCAAGCGTTAGAAGAAATTGATTTATTCTCGAAGTATTCTCATTTAGAAGAGTGGCAAAAAATATACTTAAAAGCACTTTATGACTCAAATACTGGAGACCCTGCTTTGGCTTTTAAGAGTCTACGTAATCATGAGGTGCAAATTTTAAATACTGATTTCGCAGAAAATTATTTTTATATTTCACAACGAGCTGGTGAACTGTCTGAAGCTGAACGAATTATAAATTTAATTTTAAAAAAATCATCAACTGCTAAAAAAATGAAAGAAATGAAATTTCAACAGGGTTTTTTATTTTATCAAATTAAAAAATATCAACAGGCGTATACAGTTTTTGATTCTTTGTATCAAGAAATTAAAAAAACAAAAAGAACGTCTATTAAAAAATACTCAAAAGAACTTGATCAAATTGCTTGGCTGCGTGCTTGGATATTATATTTAGATGGTCAATATCAAAAAGCTTTGGCGGCTTTTGAACAAACTCAACCGTATGCAAACGATCAAGCACGGTTGGCGTATTGGATTGCTGATGTGCATTTAAAACTTAACCAAGAAGGTGAAGCTGTTGCGCAATTTAGAAGGTTAGCTGATCCTATCTATAGTCAAAAAACATTTTCGTTTTATAATTTATTAGCCTGGTTGCGAGTTGATAAATATAAACAAGAGTTAAAACCCAATGAGGTTTTAAAAAGTTTAGCTTTAATCGCAAAATTAAACAAAGGGCCATATCCTGTTGCTTCCGATGATTTAACATACTCACAAGTTATGAAATCTTACAATATGTTTGACGAAGATACACTTGAAACCGATGAAGGAGATGTTCAGCTTGTTAATTCGGAAAACAGTGTAATTGAAAACGTAGATACATCCGGTGTTGATGTTGAATCGCAAAAAGATTTACAAGTTCATATCAACTGGGCCCGATTCTTAATCAGTCAAAATGAAAAAGAACTCGCAAAATGGCATCTTTATGAAGTAGAAAAAAAGATTACAACAAAAAAAAATGCAGAGTATTTAGCTCAATTTTACTTGGATCACAGTTTTTATTATAGATCTTTGTCTTTAATGAATCGATTTTCTAATGGGAGCAAAGCTCAACTCAATTTAAAAAGTGATCTTGTTCTTTGGAACTCATTGTTTCCTGAGGCTTATAAAGATTTTGTTTTTAAGTATGCTGAAAATAGGAAAATTGATCCGTACTTAATACTTTCAATTATGCGTGCAGAAACACAATATAAATCAGATGCGATCTCTCCAGTAGGGGCTGTTGGTTTAATGCAATTTATGCCTTACTCTGCAAAAAAAGTTTCAATGTTAACTGATAAAGACATTCAAACAGACGAGCTTTTTAATCCTGAAATCTCAATCGATTTCGGAGCAGCGTATCTCAAAAAATTATCTCTAGAGTTGGATTATCAAAAGCCATTAGTAGCAGCTGCATACAATGGAGGGCCTCATAGAGTTAAAATGTGGCTTAAAAATTTTGGCACAATCGAGTTCGATCGATTTATTGAACATATTCCTTTTGCTGAAACTCGTACATATGTTAAACGTGTAATTACGTTTCGGGCAACATATGACAAGTTATACTCTAAAACTTTAGAGACTGAAAAATATAAATATTTGCTACAAACTGTTCCAGTGAAAGTTGAAGGTCAACTTTCACTCAAGGAAGAGTGGGATCAGTTTAAGGGTAAATTAAATTGATTGTTATTAATGTTTAAAATAAATTCATGTAAAGAATTCATTTTAAGTTAAATATATGATTTATATGATCAAATATTGATTTCTCTTTAGAATAAATAAAAATCTAAATAATAAATAAAAAAATGTGTTATGACATTTACGGGGATCGTCAATAACATAAAGGGGAAATCGTCTATGAAAGCTCAATTGATACAAGGTCTATTGTTAGGAAGTTTTTGTTCATCGGTGGCATTTGCGCAATTAAAAGATATTCATAAAATTGGCCAAGTGCTCGATCAAGATAATCAACTGGTACAAAGTTCGTTACTTGAAATTCAATCGGCGCATGAACAAACAAATTATTTATTTAAAGTTGTAACGACTCAAGATCAAAAAGAAAGACTTCGTTATGTTAATGATAGGTTGAATAATGCTGAAAATTTATTACGACAACTTTTGATGAATCCACCTGTTCAGCCTCCACCTTATCAGCCCCCACAACCTGCTCCAGAAACTCTAGTAGAAATGTATAATTCAGATACTTGTAGTGGTTCTTTAGTTGGTCGAGTTAATCCTGGAACAAGTTGTCAGTCTTATGCTGGTGCTGCTGCAGTTTGGGGGATTAAAGTTAATGGTCGGTGTATTGATACACTTGATCTTGGAGCTGTTCAGGCTTGTGAAACTTTTAAAGATGCAGCAAATCCAAACACAATAAGATTGTTTAAGTCTGACACTTGCAACAACTCTTTATCAGCGATTGTTTCAACTGCAACAAACTGTGAATCTTTAGCAAGTGATCAATCGGCATGGGCCGTGAGTATTGGTGGACAATGTAAAGATTTGGATGATACTTCACCAAGGTTAGCATGTCGTGCTCTTCGCGGAGCTGTATCACAAAATGCTGTTGAGATATATAAATCTGATACCTGTAACGGTTCTTTGTTGGCAATCGTTGATCGTTATACTCAGTGCCAAAGTTTACAAGGGCTTGGGCAAGCGTGGGGTATTAAAGTTAATGGTCAATGCCAAGATATTAGTGATACAGATATTGTTTCGGCTTGTAATCGCTTTAAACCCTAATTTTAAAAATCAAAACTAACTTCGACAGTTATGTTGGAAGTGATGATTTCACCCTTTGTATAAGTCGTTAGCGCTGCTTTTAAAGCAGCTAATTCTTCTATGTACATTTGACGTTTGATTTCATCACTTTTTAGTTTTTCAGTGAAAAACCTTGAAGATTCAGACAAAGACCATTGACGGTGATATGTCGTTTGGTTGGATGATTCAGACGTTGAACTTAAAGTATAATATTTTGATTTGCCATTCCAAAATAGTAAAAATTCAGTTAAAAATGGCTCTTCATGACTAGAGCCTGTGTTTAATAAATATGATTGTTTTTCTTCGCAAAAAATCCATTCAAAATTTAGATCAATTAGATAATGTTTTTTAATGACTTCTTTTAAATTAAATTTAATAAAGTTTTCTTCTGATGGCTTTTCAATAATGTATTTCAATTTGAACTTTCTTCTTTTAACTTTACAAATTACGATTAAAACAAAGAAAGCTCTCCCGCGCAATTTGAATTTTGGCGGGATGAGCATGAATGAAAGTGATTAATATAACACATCTTTTTTGGTAATTTGTTTGAAAACGTGATCGGCAATAATTTTGTGAACCAGTGGTGTTGGATGTAGTTTATCTGCAAACTTAAAACTTTGTGCGCTCGCACTTATTAATGTTTTTTCGTTACAAAATAATGCGCTACCACCAGGTAGTAAATTTGTTGCGCACGCCGGTGTTTTGAGGTCAGTTATTCCATAATGTTCTGGATGATTTGTGACAAACTGATCAAGTTTATCGATTCGAACAATTTGAATTTTAAGTCCGTGTACAATCGGTTTTGGCAAAACGCCTTTTATCTTTTTTAAAATTCCTTGATTGTAATGTTCCGTTAATTTTGAAAAAAGTTGAACAGCTTTTGGTCCACTTTCTTGAGCTAATGGAGTAAGTGAAATATCTGGTAGAGTTGGAACTAGGATTGTTGGATTTCCATTTTCTTTTATCGATTTAACGATTAAAGCTAAATCAGTTGATGCTTGATCAATATTTTTTATAGCTTGCTCTAAAGTCATTTGTTGTGCGGCTAATAAATTAACTTGGAGAACAACATCAATTCCTCCTCCAGCGACAATAACAAGATCAGATTTGTGAAATGAATTTAAGCTTTCTTTAAATAATTGAACTTGATCTTTAAGTGAGCGTGCTGTGTAGCCTTTATCGACGCCACTTCCTGGATTCTGACTCACTCGAGCGCCACCTTGTGCGAAGTTTAATCCACCGATGATTTGTACCGGCAGGTTAAAGCCTTCTTGCCTGTGAGTTGTTAGTTTCAAACCGAGCTGGGTAGCCAAGTTTTCGGTCCAATTTTGACCAGGATTGATTGTAAATTTACCTCCGCCTTTAGGTCCAGCGACGGCAGCATATGTACCACTGTCGACAAGACTGTCACCAAAAACGATTATGCGTTTGAAGTCGTGAGCCTGAGCTAGCAATGGACTGATTAATATTAAACAAGCGATTAATTTTTTTTGAATCATAGAGTCTCCCTTTAAAAACGTTATAAATAAAATGCTGGAATGTGTAAATGTATGAAAACTCATATTATTAATGCATAATTGCATATATGGAAACGCAAAAGTTAGAAAATATACCATTAGATTTAATCCAGGCGCTTGTTGTGTTTAAACAAGAAAACAATGTGGAAAGGGCAGCAAAAAAATTAGGTATAAACCAATCAACTCTATCGAGACAGCTTATTCAACTTGAACAATTATTTGCTTTTGATTTGTTTCAAAAAGATGGTCGTGAAAAAAAAATGACACTATTTGCAGAAAATCTATGCTTGAAAGTTGAGCCATTATTAAAAAACATAAAAACTCAAATTACGATTTCACAAACTGAGTTTTTAGATGAAAAAAAAATTAAATTAACATTAGGTGGAAGACTTGAGTTTTTAAAAAATTTTCTAAATCATCGTGATTTTGATGGTCAATGGGATATTTTAAATTTATCTAGTCAGCAAGTTATTCAATCTTTAAAGAATAAAAATATTGATTGTGGATTAACGCATTTGAATTTTGAATCATATGATTATCAATCGATAGTTTTACGTGTTGATTATCCAGTGATTATAATTCCTAAAGAATATATAGAAAAATCATGTAGTCTTAAAAGTTGGAGTCAAATGTGTTCGGATTTTCCAGTTGTAACCTATAATCAGGATTTACTTTTTTTAAGTGAATTTAAAGAAATTTTCAAAATTCAAAAAACTATTGAGATTAAAATGTTATTTCCTGACTGGAGTTATGTAGAAGAGGCTTGTTATCAACAAAAAGGCTGGTCTATAATTCCCAGTCAATTTGTGAGTGATGAAAGAAAATATCACATCATTCGACTGCCTAAAGAAGATCAATACTCTTTTAAAATGTATTTGTATTACAGAAAAGAGTATTCAAAAATGAAATGGTTTAAAGAAAAGATTTTACTTAAAAAATAACGCTCACTTTATAGTTTATCCATGTGTTCACAGTGCAACCGGGATTTTCCGTCCCATCCTTAGTCCTGAACGAAAATCAAAATAACAAGGAACGTGTACGTGCTACAAAATTTTAAATAGTATTAAACTGTGATGGATCATCAGAGCGATTTGTAAAATCACTAAAACTAGCCTTACAACAGCTAAACTTAAATTCAAAACGCGTCGATATGATCTATATGGGTTATAGGTCATAAGACACCTCCGATCTGGAATTCGGAGCATGTCAACATTTCAAAGCTATAAAGTGAGCAAAGACTTTATAGCTTTTTTATTTGTGCATGGTGTGAGCCGGAAATTATTTGAGTTTAAACATTAAATTTAAAAAATAAAATATCTCCATCTTTTACGAGATACTCTTTACCTTCAGAGCGGTATTTACCAGCTTCTTTAACTGCGGCTTCTGATTTTAAGGCGAATAAATCTTCGCAGTGGTAGGCTTCGGCGCGGATAAATCCTTTTTCAAAATCAGTATGAATAACACCGGCTGCTTGCGGAGCTTTGAAGCCTTGTTTGATTGTCCATGCACGAACTTCTTTTTCGCCAGCAGTGAAGTAAGTTGATAACCCAAGGAGTAAGTAAGCTTCGCGAATCAGTCGGTTTAGTCCTGGTTCAGTTGCTCCCATTGATGATAAAAATTCAGCGCGTTCTTCGATTGGTAACAACGCGATTTCAGCCTCAAGAGCTGAGCAAATCATGATAGTTTTATTATTTTCTTCGGCCGCACGTTTTTCAACGGCACGAACCCATTCATTACCACCAGCAGCAAAATCTGTATCTGAAACATTACATGCATACAAGACAGGTTTGCTGGTTAATAAATGCATATCTCGTGCAAATGGCGCTTCGAGTTCATTTAAAGAAACTGAGCGTGCAGGTTTTCCTTGAGCTAAAGCTTGATGAATTCTTTGAGTCACATCTAAATCCATTTTAACTTTTGGATCAGAAGATGTTTTGGCCATTTTTTCAATGCGTTTTAATTTTTTATCAGCAGTATCAAAATCGGCTAACATAAGTTCTGTATTGATCACATCAACATCGCGTAGAGGATCCACGCTACCTGAGACGTGAATAATGTTTGGGTCATCAAAGCAACGGACAACATGCACGATAGCATCTGTTTGTTTGATGTGTCCTAAAAATTGATTTCCTAAGCCTTCACCTTGACTAGCACCTTTAACAATACCTGCAATATCAACAAACTCCATTGTGGTTGGAATCACCGTTTGAGGTTTAATGAATTGAGTGATTTTATCTAAACGTGGATCAGGAACAGTGACAACGCCAACATTTGGATCAATCGTGCAAAACGGGTAGTTAGCAGCTTCGGCTTTAGCTGCAGTAAGAGCGTTAAATAAAGTTGATTTACCTACATTTGGAAGTCCAACAATCCCAACTTGAAGAGCCATGAAATACCTCGATTAAATGATTATGAGCCGTTGAGATGCAGTTCAGTTTTACATCCTCGGCTATTCGCCGAGCTTAACAGGTCCGTTGTATTTTGTTGAGGCTTTATTTAAACCATCGAAAATAAAACTTTCGATGGCATCGCACGCCGTCTCTAGATATTGACTCAGTTGAGTCTGTTCTGGTTTTGCAAATTGCCCAAGAACATAATCTGCGACATTAAATCGCGGATCTGAGGGGCGACCAACACCAAGTTTAAGTCTGGCATATTCGGCCGTACCGAGCAGTTCTGAGATGTTTCGAACCCCATTTTGGCCCCCATGACCTCTATTAAACTGAAGCTTCATAGAGCCAAAAGGTTGATCGATGTCATCATGAATGACGAGCATATTTTGTTTTTCAATTTTATAAAAATTTAAAAGAGAAACAACTGATTGTCCTGATAAATTCATGTATGTTTGTGGTTTTGCTAATAAAATATCAACAGATTCTTTTGTTTTTGGATGCTCAATTTTAAATTTTTTGGTTAAAGCTTTGTGTTCTTCTCTGTAGTCAGATCCACCGAGAGATTTGAGCCAAAAATCACAAACCATAAAACCTATATTGTGACGAGTTTGTGCATACTCTGAACCATAATTTCCTAAACCAACGATTAAAAACATAGTGTGATCCTATTTGAGCAAAAAAAAAGGCGACTGAAAAGCCGCCTTTTGCAAGTTTTTAAAATAAAAACTATTTTTTAGCTGGAGCTTTTGCTGCCGGAGCTTTTGCACCCGCCGCGGCAGCTGGTGCTTTTCCTGCTGCTGGTGTTGCTGCCGCAGGTGTTGCTGCTGCAACTGGAGCTGCAACAACTTCTTCATCTTGGTCAACAACCGCAGCAATAGTTGTTTCTGGACGAGAAATCAATTTAACGCCAGCTGGGATCGTTAACTCAGAAGCGTGAAGTGACTCGCCAACACCTAAGTTTGAAACATCTAATGTTAAAAATTCAGGGATTGCAGTTGGTAAGCACTCAACCTCAACTTGACGAGAGACGATATTTAACAATCCGCCCTCAGAAAGACCAATTGCTTTACCTTCGACTTTAATTTCAACGAAAACGCGAACAGCTTTATTAAGGTCTAAAGCGTAAAAATCAACATGTTCAGGTCTGCGTGTTAAAGGGTGAACTTGAACAGATTTAATTAATGCAACTTTTCCATTTAATTTTGAATCAGTGCTTTTAAAATTCAATAAAGCATTTTCATAAGCGCGAGTGTTGTACTTTAAGATATCGTTAACATGAACTGAAACGTTTGCGTTTTCAATTGATCCATAGATAACTCCAGGAACCATTTTTGAGTTTCTGAGGTTACGAGAAGTCCCGCGACCAGCTTGGCGATTTTCAATATTTAATTCAATTCTTTGTTTCATAGTTCTTTCCTCGTTCAATATAATTTTAAATAACTCACTTAAAATTTTAATCTCAAATATACTCTAGGACTTTTAGTCAAACAAAGAACTCACAGAATCATGATCGTGAATTCTTCGAATGGCTTCGGCTAAAACAGAAGCTACCGAAATAACTTTAATTTTGCCTGAGTCAATCGCCTGTTGTGATAAAGGGATCGTGTCTGTGACAAATACCTTTTCAATTGGGCTTTCGATCAAACGTTTAATTGCTGGACCGGAAAACACCGCATGAGTTGCAACAGCGAACACTTGTTTTGCACCATTTTTGAGTAGGCTGTCAACAGCTTGTGTTAAAGTTCCTGCAGTATCTATCATATCATCAACAATAACTGCTGTTTTTTGACTCACATCTCCAATAAGGTGCATAGCTTTAGCCTCATTAGGACCAGATCTGCGTTTATCGATGATGGCTAATGATGAACCAATTCTTTTAGCAAAAGCTCTGGCTCGCTCAACGCCTCCGGCGTCTGGACTCACTGTGACAAAGTCTGGGCCTTCCCCAAATTGCTCCTTCCAAGCTCGGGCTAAAGTTGGAACACCAAAAAGGTGGTCAAACGGGCAATTAAAAAAGCCTTGAATTTGAGCAGCGTGTAAGTCAACAGAAACGACACGATTGGCTCCAGCCGTTGTGAGAAGGTCAGCCATGCATTTTGCTGTTATCGGCGCGCGCGGAGCAACTTTGCGATCTTGGCGCGCGTATCCATAATAAGGGATTACGGCTGTGATTGAGGCCGCAGAGGCTCTTTTTAGGGCATCAAGAATAATAAACAGTTCCATATAACTTTGGTTGACTGGGGGGCATGTACTTTGGATCACAAAAATATCCTGTCCACGCACACTTTCTTTGATTTCAACTTGGGTTTCACCGTCTGCAAAACAGTTCACTTGACTGTGGCCAAGAGAAATCCCCAAGATTTCACAGACTTGTTTTGATAAGTTGATATTTGTATTTCCCGCAAAAACTTTAAAGTTGAGTTTCTTTTTTTCCATGAATGCTCTTTCTTATTTTACGGTTATTGTTGAATGTTTATTTTTTCAAGAAATTGACTTAATGCTATTGCTCTATGGGATTTTTGAATTTTATAGCCAGGTCCCAGTTCTGCAAGAGTTTTTGACTCGCCATCAGGTACAAAAACAGGGTCATATCCAAAGCCCATTTGCCCAGATACTTTTGAGCTGATTTGACCTTTTAAGATACCTTCAAAAACCCATTCTTCACCTGTGGGTGTATAGACGACAGTTACACATTTAAATTGTGCAGTACGTGGCGAAATATTTCTAATTTGCATCATCTTTAAAAGTTTAGCGACATTTTCTGAATCACTTGCATGTGGTCCTGCATATCTTGCAGTGTGTATTCCTGGCAGATGATTAAGCCCAGTCACTTCTAATCCAGTATCCTCTCCAAGAACCCAGGCGTTTGGTTTTATTGCCTTTAGAGATTTGGCTTTAATTCTTGCATTATCTAAAAATGTTGCTCCATCTTCAGGTTTTGCGACAAATCCTTTAATCTCACCTTGGTGGTGGAGTTGTAAATCAGGCAAACTTTTGAGAGAGAGTTTATACTCTTCGAGTTTACCTTTATTTCCAGTTGCGATCCATAATTCCATAACAGTATCCTTTGTTAATGAGAGATTAGTGATTTTGGTTTTAATTATTTTAACGGAAAGTATTCCCCAATAATATTTTCTTGATATTTAAAAAGTTCCCGACAACCTAATTCAGCAATTGTCATCATATCAAAGAGTTGTTGTCGTGAAAAAGTTCCTTCTTCTGCTGTACCTTGAACTTCAATAAATTCATTTTGATTATTCATAACAAAGTTCATATCAGTCCCAATTTCAGAGTCTTCTTCGTAGTTTAAATCTAAAAGTGGAATATGTTTACTGTCCTCATTAAATAAACCGACAGAAATAGCTGCAACGTAATGTCTTAAAGGATTTGTTTTAATCTCATGAAGAGCTTGAAGTTTTTTAAGGGCTAGGGCTAAAGCGACAAAACCACCAGTAACGGCAGCTGTTCTCGTTCCACCATCAGCATTTATAACATCACAATCAATGATAATTTGTTTTTCACCGATAGCTTTTAAATCAACACACGAACGAAGGCTTCGACCAACTAAACGTGAGATCTCTTGAGTTCGTCCACCAGAGGCTGTTTTTTCTCTCTTCATACGAGTATGAGTTGATCGAGGCAGCATTCCATATTCTGCTGTGACCCAGCCTTGACCGGTTCCGACAAGCCACTGAGGAGATTTCGCTTCATAAGTGGCAGTACAAAGTACTCGTGTCTGACCGAACTCAATCAGAGCCGATCCCTCTGCGTAATCAGAAACATTTGCTGTAATTTTGATGGGACGGAGTTGTTGGGGAAGTCTTTTATCGGAGCGTGTAAAGTTTGTCATAGCTATTTTTCCTAAAAATTAAGGAGCTTGTCACTTGTTTCTTTATTTTGATTCAGAGCTATAAAATTTTAATTTAAAATCATTTATAGATCTGACAATGGAATGAGCAATTTGAATCTGGTATTCATCACTAAAAAGTTTTTTAGACTCACTGAGGTTTGTGATGTAACCAATCTCAATTAAAACTGAAGGAATAGCTAAATTTTCAATAACGAAAAAAGGTGCTCTTTTGATTAGGCTTTTTGACATTTGAGCATGGTTTTGTAAAATTTTATTAAAAGATAAGCTTTGTTTAGTTTGTCCCCAATCAATCAAATCGCTGGTGATGGTTTTTACAACGTCTTGTTGTCTCTTAGAGATATCGTTGGAGATGTTAATGTTTTTTTGAGACCTAATATTCTCAAGAAGTGTAATTGCGGGATCGGTATTAAGTCCTTTTTTAAAGTAAAACTCCATTCCAGATACATATTTTGCCGGTGATGAATTCGCGTGGAGACTAATAAAAAGATCAGCTTTGCTTTTTTGAGCTAGGTCGACTCTCTGTTCTAACGTTAAGTTCAGATCTTCAACTCTTGTCAGAGATATTTGTATGTCTGGAAAATTTTCCAGCATTAAACTTTGAATTTTGAGGCCAAGTTTTAATGTTAGGTCTGATTCTCGAAAGTCGGCACGAGTAGCGCCGGTGTCACTACCACCGTGGCCTGGATCGATAACGACATGAAAGGCAAAGATTTTTATTGGGTACAATAAAAAAATAAAAACTAAGTTTATTATAATGTAAAAAAAATGAATCTTTTTTGGCACTTTTTAATTGAATCATTAATTGATTAAAAAGAGAAAAAAAAAGACGGCCAGGTAAGGGGGGGATCCTAGCCGCCATGGGGGGGTATCTAATGTTAGAGCAAGACTTTGGCCAGGTTCAGATCAATGTAAATTTGATTTGAACTGTATAAGATATTTACAGTGACTAATTTGGGAGATCACTATTTGTCATGAGTCGATCAAGAGTCACAAAAATAAACCGATAAGCACCATGTTAAGATTCAATACTAAAGTTTAACGACAGCAGAGGTTATTTTTATGAAGTCCAGTCAAATTACGAAAAAAATTCTTACTCTAATTATTGCAATATCTTTTTCGCAGTTGATGAGTTTTAAATCTCAAGCATCAGATATAACAGGTGCACAAATTGAAGCTGAGGAGGCTTCTGCAGATGCTGAAGCTGCCAATGTAGAGGCTTTAGAAGCTAAAAAGCGGGTTGAGGATGATAAAAAGAAACGGGATCAAGCTTTAGCTGAAGCTAAAAAAGCGACTGAAAAAGCGAAGACGACAGAGGCTGAAGCAAAAAGAGTTTTAGCACAAATAGAGAAAGAATCTGCTCAATTGAAGTTAGAAACTGCTGAAGCTGAAAAAACACAAAGATTAGCTGAAAAACAAGACTCAGATTATCAACAAAAAATAAAAATAAATCAGGAAAAAATTGAAAATCTAAAAAAACAAAAGCAAGAAGCTATAGAAAAGGCAACAGCTGCTAGTGCGTCATCTCAAAAAACAGAATTGCAAGTGAGAGAGCTTGAAAAAGAAATCATTAAAATTCAATCAGAAACAGCCCAAGCTCAAAAATCAGTGACTGATGAGCAAACAAAACAGCGAATCGTTTCACAAAACTTAGTCAAATCACAAGCTTTGTTGCAGAAAACGCAAGCTGAGCAAAAGATGCATGAAGCAAAACTTAATCAAGAGATAGCTAGAACTGAAGCTGAAAATAAAAAATCTGAAATGGAGTCTGCTAAATTGAAAGCAATGACTGAAGCTGGTCAGGCGACAATTGCTAAGTTAACAGAAGATAGTCGAAAGCTTGAAGAGCAATCTAAAGATTTACAGCGTAAGCTTTTGGATGAAAAAGAAAAATATAAACTCGTTAAGCAAAGTGAGGAGTCGACTAAAGTTCAAAACCAAAAGTTGCGTACTGAGTTAGAGCAAACTCGAGCTGTTTATCAAAAAGAGTCTGCACAAACCAATTTAGAAATGAGCCAATTAAAAAGAGCACAAAGTGCGTATGAAGTTGAAATTAAAAAAAATGAATCTGAAATTGATAAGTATAAAAAAGAATCTGAAAGATACAAAAAAGAACGTGAAATTTTGGTTGTTAATGTAGAGAAATTGAGAGCTCAATCTGAGGAGTTGAAAGTTAAGGCAGAAACGGCTAAAGCTATTGCAGAGACAGAAAAAATGAAATTAGATGCAGAAAAAATTCGTGCAGAGACAGCAAGTTCAAGAAAGAATACAATCACAGCTGTTGCCCAGCCAAAACCCACAACGAGTCTCTCATCAAATGAAAAAATGAAAGCAATTACGCTTAAATCAGATTGTAGTATTAAAGAAAAAAGTGATGAGAAATCAAAAGATCTGTTTATCTTAAAAAAAGGCGGCAAAATTGCTGTTGTTGAAATTCCAAATAAAAATTGGTCTAAGGTTGTAAAAGGTAAAATTGTTCCAGAAGGCTTTATTATGAAAAGTTGTTATTAAAAAGTATTTATGTGGGCGTTGCATAACTCTTTAAAAGGATGGACTTTGTATGAGCTTTCTGAACGGGAAGTTCAGATTATTATTCAAACATTGACTAAAAATGAAGTTAAGTTGATTCAAGTTTGCAGCTTGAGTACGAAAAAGTGGCAAACTCTTGATGAAGTAAATCACGCTCATTTGTTTGTTCGAATATGTCTAGAATCAAAAAATTTTCCAGTGCCAAACGACGGATTGATTCTTGATGACACTGATACTGATTATTTTGTGATTCGGCCTAAAAAAGTATTTTTACCACGTTTGCATGATCGAGTAGAGAAAAATTATCAAGCCCAAGTTATCGGACAGAGTCAGAATTTTGATACAATGACCGCTGATTTATCAGAGGGTGGCATTCAATTTAAAGATTTGTTGCCCAAATGGGTTTCAGGATATTTTTTAGTTAAAATTATTGATGGTGTCGATACATTTATGTTGATGTGTTCTCTTGTTGAGGATCAGATTGAAAATAAACGTGTACAGATTGTCAGCGAAGAGTCCGACATAAATTATGTGAAGTACAAAAACTGGTTGATTAAAATTAGAGATAATTAGATTTTATTTTCCAATATGAGGGTGCGTGTTGGGAATGCAAAATCAAGTTTGTGGTTATCAGATATTTTTAATAAATTGAGTAAGAAGTACTGTGTTTGGCTTGACTCAGTTTGGAGTTCATTTGTTTGAAAGTAAAAATTAATGAGTATATTGATTGAACTTTCAGCCAAGGCGTTGACGTGAATTGTGACTCTATCTTGAATGACTGAGCTATCTTGTTTTAAAAAATATTTAATATCTTCACAAAAACTTTCAATTTGTTCTGGTTTGGCTGAATAAGTAAACCCAAGGATATGCTTAAAACGACAAAGACCATTACGTTCATTAATGTTTTCAATTTTTTCTTTTGCCACATACGAATTTGAGAGTGTGACAAGCGTGTTGTTGAATGTACGGATTCTTGTTGATCTGAAACCAACTTCCTCGACCTTGCCCTCAATATCTGCAATTTTAACATGATCGCCAATTTTAAATGGTGAATCTAATAGAATGGTTATTGTGCCAAAAACATTAGCCACAGTATCTTGAGCAGCAAAGGCTAAGGCCATCCCTCCGAGTCCTAGTCCTGCTAAAATAGGAGTAACTTCTGCCCCTAAATTTTGAAGTATCATAAGTGAACCTATGATGATAACCAGAACTTTTAATGTTTTTGTTGCGAGTGGCGCAACTTGATCACTGATTTGAGACTTTGATTTTATTGCAAAATTTTGAATTAATAACCCTGAAGCATCAGCTGCAAAATAAGCTAATCGTAAAAGATGAAGATAAGCTGTGACCTTGAGAACAAGGAGTAAATATTTTTCTATTTTTAAAGTGAGTTCTAGATTTTCAATAATCACCATACCAATAAGTGATGCAAAAATCCAACTTAAGCCTTTTTCGATATCTTCTTGTATGAAATAATTAAGAAATGTTTTTTCGTCGCCGAAAGTGAGTTGTTTTTTTATTTTATAAAAAATAACTCTTGAGAATTTATTCATAAGTAAAATTATAAATAAGGTTAAAACTAATGCGATCCATTTCCAATTAGCTATAAGCACCCATTGGCTTTCAAGAAGAATTTGTAGTTCGTAAGAAATGAGATTGGCTGTTGAGTTGATCATAAAAGCTTATTCCTTAGTTAGTTCATTAAGACAAAAATGCCTAAAATTATTCTATAGACTCCAAACCATTTAAAGCCATATTTTGAAACTACGGCTATAAAAAATTTAATAGCTATTAGAGCGAATACAAATGACAGACATGTTCCTAAGGCTAATTGTCCAGCCGTGTTTATGTCGATGATTGATCGAATTTTCCATGTTTTATAAAGTGTTGCAGCTGTAAGTGTGGGGACTGCTAAAAAAAATGAAAACTCAGCGGCTGATGTTTTTGTATAGTTTAAAACTTGTGCTCCGACAATAGTTGCGCCAGATCTAGAAACTCCTGGAATTAATGCAAAACATTGAATTAATCCAATTTTAAAAGAGTCGGCTAACGTGACATCATTTTTAGAGTCATGGGGTTTAAAAAAATGATCAACAACAATAAAAATGATACCACCAATGATTAAACTCCAAGCGACAACAAAAGTACTATCTAATAGAGAGTCTATTTTATCTTTTAAAAGAAAACCAATGACAAGGGCGGGGGCAGAGCCTGCGACAAGTTTTTTATAAAACAATAAATCGAGGCGCATAAATTTTTTGTAATATAAAACGACAACAGCCATGATGGCTCCGAACTGAATAATAACTTCAAACGCTTTTAAATAATCGGTTTGCTCTAAATTTAAAAAGTGAGATGTTAAAATTAAGTGGCCTGTTGAACTCACTGGTAAAAACTCAGTTAGACCTTCGACAAACGAAAGAATCAATATTGAAATAAATGTCATAATATATATGAGTGTTGAGGTAGATATGACGCAACTCAACCAAAGTCTAGACGCGTTAGTTTTATTTTTTACTGTTTTTTTAAGAAAAGGTCAGGATACGATTTCATGAAACGATTTAGTTCCATTATGGAACTTCAAAATCATAAGCAAGCGATTATGTGATCGAATCATATGACTCGCGTTGATTTTTTTCACAGGGAGGGAAAAATGATCAAATTTACGACTGCTAAAAAAATGTCTTTAGCAACTGTTATGGCTACTGTTTTAACCGCTTCGTTAACAGCAAATGCAGGCGAATACTTAATAAAGTATAAAAACGAAAAAGCTGTCAACAACATGATCTCAATGGAATCAGTTAACTCTGGTTTGGAAGTGAGATCAATGCATAGACCAGGTAAGTTAGTTAAAGTTAACGTCGCTGAAAAAAATAGAGCACGTATTTTAGCTTCTATTTTGTCTGATAAAAATGTTGAGTATGCCGTTCCAAACTTTAAACTAAAAGCATTTTCTGCACCAATTGAAGCTAACGCTTTAAAGGAACAGTATGCTTTGGCTAAAGTAAATGCTGAGCAAGCTTGGAAAAGAGCGGGTAACAAAGGCAGTAAAAATGTTTTACTCGCTGTTATCGACACTGGTGTTGATTATAAACATAAAAATTTAATCACTAACATGGTTTCTGGTTATGACTTCCGTGATAACGATGCAGACCCAATGGATATCACATCTCAACAAAATCCAGGACATGGTACGCACTGTGCTGGAATTATTGGTGCTAATGGTGTTGTTGATGGTGGAATTCAGGGGATTTCTCCTGAACTATCAATCATGCCACTCCGATTCTTGGGTGCTGATGGTTCTGGTGAGTTAGAGGGTGGAATTAAAGCCATTGACTACGCCATTGCAAATAAAGTTCAAGTGATTTCAGCAAGCTGGGGAGCCACTGTTCCTTTGGCAACAGCTAAACCATTAGTTGAAGCTATCGAGAGAGCTGAAAAAGCAGGAATCATTTTCGTAGCTGCGGCTGCAAATGATGGTAAAAATAATGATAAAACGAGTGTTTACCCTGCAAATGCTGGTACGCCTAACATGATTTCTGTTGCTGCATCAAATTCTTCAGACACTAAACCAAGCTGGTCTAATTATGGTAAAGCGACTGTTTCAATAGCGGCTCCTGGTGATGCGATTATGTCGACATTACCTGGCGATAAATATGGTAATTTGTCTGGAACATCTATGGCGACTCCACTTGTTGCTGGTATGGTTGCTTTCTTAAAAGCGCAAGATCCATCATTGACTGGTGCTGAGATTCGTTCTTTGTTGCAAACGACTGGCGCAAAAGTTCAAATCGAAACGGCTTGTAATTGTCGAGTAGATGCTTTTGCAGCTGTAGATACTTTATTATCACAAAAATCATGGATTGTTCCAGCGGCTGCAACTGTAGCAGTCGATGCAACTCAGCAGTTTTCTTTAAAAAATGCTAAAGGAGCTGTTAAGTTTGAAACTTCAGACGCTAATATAGCAACAATTAATGAACAAGGTGTTTTAACTGGTAAAGCACAAGGTGTTGTAACAGTGCGTGCTTTAGATTCAGCTGATAATTCAGTGACATCTTCGTTGGATATTAATATTGGTAAAGCTCAATCAACTCAACCACCTGATGATGGTGGTGGTATGCCGGGAATGCCTGGCGATGGCGAGTGTCCACTTGGTGATGCTCAACTATGCCAAATCATTTGTCAAATTGCTCCACAAATGCCTTGGTGCCAATAAGTCGTGATTTAAATTTAAAATTATGATTTTAAAAAGACTGGTGAAAACCAGTCTTTTTTTTGTTAAGTTTGAGATGAGATCTTATATGTTATTCGATTTTTGTTATTCTAGATAAATTGACGTAAAATTTTCAGTGTCTTTTTGGGCCCAAAATATTTGGCGAGCTAATTGCTTTAAGTGTGTTTGTCGTCGATATCAAAGATCGCGCACAAATTTAAATCTCGGGGGACCGAGGTCAATCAAGGGGGAATTTCATGAAAGCAATCAAATCGTTAATCGTTTTATCTGCTCTAGTACTAGCATCTGCTGCTGCAGAAGCTCAGTCAGGTATTAGTTTAGGAGATCCAGCCTATGGTGGTAATGGTTGTCCTGCAGGATCTGCATCAGTGACAATTACACCAGATGGTAAAACAATGTCAGTGTTGTTTGATAGTTTTGCTGCGGAAGCAGGAAACACAACTGGTCGTCGTATTGATCGTAAATCATGTAATTTAAGAGTGCCTGTTCGAGTACCGCAAGGTTATTCGGTGGCATTAATAGCGGTTGATTATCGTGGTTTTAATGCAATTCCTGGTAACGGTGCTTACAATGAATTTAGAGCTGAATATTTTTATGCAGGCTCAAAAGGACCTGTTTTTCAAAAACGTTTTACTGGACCACAAGCTGATTCATACGAGATCACAAATAAATTGCTCGCTACAAATTTAATTTGGTCTCAGTGTGGAAAAGAAGTTATATTTTCTGTGAATGCATCTGCGACAGCGATGTCAAACTCTCAAATGCAACAGACGATGATGGTTGTTGACTCGGCTGATATCAGTGCAGGTATTTTATATCAATTTCAATGGAGACGTTGTAATTAATATTTGAATAGAAACAAAATTTATAAATTAAAAAAGGATGCTTTAATTGAGCATCCTTTTTTTTAAAGGAAATCGTATGAATAAAACCATTAAAAAAAGTATCATTATTTTTATTTTAGGATCATTACTAGTTGGAACGGTCTATGCGCAAAGTTCAGTCGATTTGAGTATTGGCACTATAGCCTATGGTGGTAGTGCATGTCCGATAGGAAGTGTTGAGGTAACTCAAGGTTCAGAAGATCAAAATCTTTCGATAGCTATTGGCTCAATCAAAGCTCAAGCGGGTCATACATCAGGTTTTCGCATGGCACGCTCTACTTGTAGTATTAGAATTCCAGTTCGTGTTCCTTCAGGATATGCAGTGTCAATGGCTTTACCAGAAATCAAAGGCACAATTTTAAATCCTGTAGGTGGATCAATTACTTTAGTTGTAGATTCTGAAATTGTTGGTCGTAAAAATAAACGAGTCGTCAGACAAATATCAAAAGAAATGAATGATCAATTTGCTTTAGGTGATTCAACGATAGATCCAAAACTTCAAACATGGTCAAGTTGTGGTGGTGAAGTATTGTTAGGTTTAACAATTTCTGCAACTGCAGTATCAAATATTAAAATGGAAGAAGCTATTGTTTCGATAGATCCAATTTTGTTAGCAAATAATATTTTAATAAAAAGATGCCTGTAGTTATTTAAAAATCACAAGCCTCACCTGAGTGGGGCTTCAGGATGACACCTTCTTGCATGCAGAGTTCTCCCTTTAAAAAACTCATCACGGGCCAGCCGCAAACTTGTAAATCTTCAAATGGTGACCAACCCGTTTTAGATGCGAGCCATTTCTTTTGAATTCTTTCTGTTCTTTTAAGATCAACAACTGTTAAATCGGCATCGTAACCAATTTGAATGCGACCTTTATTTTTCAGACCAAAAACTTTTCTTGGATTTTCAGTGACGAGTTCTGTGAACTTTTCGATAGAAAGCTTATTTTTTGAAACTTGATCAAGCATGATTGGAATCAAAGTTTGCACACCTGGAACACCAGAGGGCGATTGAGGATAGGGTTTATTTTTTTCTTCTAAAGTGTGCGGAGCGTGATCTGAGCCAATCACATCAACTGTTCCATCTAAAACGGCTTTCCACAAAAATTCTAAATGACGTTTGTCCCTGATGGGTGGATTTTGTTGTGCTAACGTTCCGAGTCGTTCGTAGCATTCAGGTCCCGACATCACCAGATACTGAGGTAATATTTCAACAGAAGCGATATTTTTATGATTTTTTAAAAAGGCCATTTCTTCAGAGGATGAAATATGCAAAATATGAACAGGGCGGTTATGTTTTTCGGCAAAGTGAATTGATTTTTTTGTTGAAATTAAAGCACTTTCTTCATCACGCCAAATTGGATGCGCAGCTGGATTTTTTGAATCGATAGCGATATGCTTTCTTTCTTTTAAGCGAGCTTCATCTTCAGAGTGAATGACTAATCTTCGGCGTCCTTGTTGGATTATTTTTTCAAAGATGTCATCTTGATCAATGAGTAAATTCCCAAAAGAGCTTCCTAAAAATAATTTAATACCAGAACAATGTGGTAAATTTTCAAGTTCACTGAGTTTGTTGATATTGTCAGAGCTTGCTCCGATAAAGTAGGCGTAGTGAGTATGAGCTCGTTGATGACTGAGTTCTAATTTTTGATTAAATAATTCCTGTGTAGTTGTCGGTGGGTTTGTATTTGGCATTTCAAAAAAACTTGTTACGCCACCTAAAAGTGCTGATTTTGATCCGGATTCGATATCTTCTTTGTGAGTCATTCCGGGTTCGCGAAAATGAACTTGAGAATCAATAACTCCTGGTAATACAGTTAAGTTTTTAAGATCAATTGTTTTTTTATAGTGAGATTCATTTAATTGACCAAGTTCAATTATTTTTCCTTGAGAAATACCAATATTGGTGGTTTCACGGTGCATCTTTTGAAGGTGTTCATTAAAACTTACAACATCACAGTTTTTGAGTAAAAGTTCGCGATTTGACATGGTTATAGCCTAGCAGGACTTAAGTTATTACGTCTAGACTTGTGTCGTAATTTACTTCATTTAGGAGTGTTTTAGTTTTGGTTGCATTGCATTGTTTACCCCGTTCTATAACAATAGATTTATGGGAAAATTCTTAGACTGGTATTCAGCTCATAATACGATCATCATTCAATCTTTAGCAGTGTTAATAGCTATTCTGATTGTATTTTTTATTTTTAGATTGTTTTTTGCAAAACAGAATTCAGATTTAGAGCACCATGGACAAACTGGTCAGATTTCATATGATGCATTAGATGAAAAGCTGAATAAACTTCTTGAGCAACACGCTCAAACTAAAACAGTTACTGTGAGTCAAGTTGAAGGTGGAGAATTAACAGCCCAACAAATTGCTGAGATGGATCAGTTAAAAACAGAAATTGTTGGATTGAAAGAGTCATTAACAAAGAAAGAGTCGGAGCTTTTATCAGCTAAAGAGCAAGCTGCCGTTGGTTCGACTTCGGGTGATCAGTTAAATGATTTAAATAACAAATTAACAGATTATGAAAAACAAATTGCAAAATTAAATAGTCGACTTTCTGAATATGAAATTATTGCAGAAGATATTGCTGATTTACAAAAGTATAAGTCTGAAAATGACCAACTAAAAAAACAGGTCGCTGAAGCGAGTCAAACAAAGGTCGAGCCACAACAAGAACCACAGCAAACCGAGCCACAAGCGGCTAAGGTTGAATCTCCTGTGGATGCAAAAGAGCCTGAATCAAGTGCTTCAGAAACAGCATCGAGTAATTTACAACAAGATGATATTGATAAGTTGTTGAATAACTTTTCTGGAGATGCACCAGCTCAAAAAGAAGAATCTCAAAAGGCATCAACAGACGAAGTGAGTGCAGATGAAATTGAATCATTAGATGATTTTGAAAAAAATTTTCAAAAAGGATAAAGTATGAAAAAAATATTATTTGGACTATTTATTTTGATCGGATCTTTTGCGTTTGGATATGTTCAACAGGCATCTGATTTAAGTTTTGCAGTACAAATTGCTCGTGCAAATAATCAAGCGTTGCCAATGACTCAGCGTTGGGATGCGGTGATAAAAGCAACTGAATTGGCTGATGCAAAGCAGTTACAGCAAGTTTTAGATTTGTCTAAAAATAAAGATTGGTTTGTTCGTAATGCGATGTTAGTCGCATTGGACAAAATGGGAACTGATTTAGTCTATGATAAAGCGGAAACTTTAGTTAGTGATAAGGCGCTTGTTGTGCGATCTGCGGCTGTTGAGATATTAAGTCGTTTAAATAATCGTAAAACACGCGATATTCTAGCTAAAGAGTTAACGAAAAACTATAATTTTATTGGTAAAAAAAGTCTTTGGATTCGAGGACAAATCATGAAGGGTCTTGTTAAAAACCCTTACTCAAGTGAAAAGGAATACTTTGCTAAACTTTTATTTGATCAAGATGAAGAAATATCAAATATGAGTACAATTGCTTTAGAGAAAATTACAAAAATAAAATTTGACGGAGATCAAAAACTTTCATCTTGGAGAAAGTTAGCTAAAGAGAAAAAATGGTTTTGAGTTAAATCTATTGTTGTGGAACAGACTCTTGACTTAAAGCTTTCATTAAAGCTTGTGAAATAATAATTTCTCTCTCCATGCGATAAAATATTGTTTTTTCTTCTAATCCATCACTCGCAACAGACTTAACTTCTGAAATAAAATCTTTGAAAACTTCGATTTTTTTTTCAATGGTCACGCGAACAGCATCTTTACCTTTGTACTTCTGACCTTTGGCAAAACTGATGACAAGTTTGTAGCGTGAACTTGGATAATCTGGTTTTTGCTTGTAAGGAGGAATCCAGCCATCAACGGCCTTAATATAGTCTGTTTCTATGACCCCAAAATCTTGATTTTCTGCGGCTATTGTATACTTTAAAGTTGCATGTGCGGCTTTCCAAACTTCATCATAGCTCGCAAAAAATATTTTTTGATGTGAGGCTTTTTGTAGGATCTCTTCGGGAGAATCAAGCTGTTCATTAAAAGAACGACAACCTAAAAAGCTCGATATGAATTGAATAATTAAAAAAATCCATATGAATTTCTTCATCACATTATAAATCTGTTGCTGAATGAGTAACATGTGTTGCTGCTTTAATAAGGTTGTCGCCAAGGTCGATGTTTGAATCTGTTTGGCTACCAATTAAATTAAGATCTAAGCGAAGTTTGGTGTTTGTTGTCAAAGGCAAATGAGGGAGAGTAATTTCATTTGGCCAATCTGTTCCGTAAATTTCCCACTGACGATCGGATATTGTTACAGTTTCATTGCCAGTTTTCATTTCTAAAACATTTGAAATTGTTATAGATATGGCTATTGGATTAATTTGTTCTAGAGATAAATCAGATTGAGAAAGCGTTGGGATTTTCACTTTGTATGACGATGCCATCTTTTCAACTATTGGAGCATTAATTAATGGTAACAAAGATGTTTGTAGATTCGGTTGATAAGGCAACATGGAAGCACTTGATTGATCGGCGTTCATTGTTTCAGGATTAAAATCAGCCTGTTTTTTAAGTAAGCTGACAACTTGTACGGGTTTATTGTTCATAACTTTAAGTTTTAAAACTTCATTTGTATTAATTCTTTTAACGTCAGATGGGATAAATTGCCCAGACAAATCATTTAAAGCAAGTGCAACTTGAACTTCATCTGATCGAATTTTTGCACCACGAATCGAAATTTGATTTGGAAATTTAATTTCATTTGCAGGGATATTTAATTGAGAGACTGGATTAACAATATTTATTTCGCGTAGGCTACCTGAGGTAAAATCGAATAAGTTAAGAATTTCAAAAAACTTTTTTCCATCTTTTAACTCAGATAAAACAGGTTTAAATGGAAATCGACCAGTTAAAGCAAAAAAAGTTTTAGACCCATAGTTTGTTGTGTAGACGCGATGTTCAGGTTTTTCGAGTGTTATAGGTAAAAAATAACTTTCTTTTTGCTTTGGCAGGGACACGTTGCTTGGTAAACGAACTTCATTTCCGACAACAGTGATTTTATCATCATAGGGTGAAATAACAGAATCAAGTGAAAATGTTAAAAAATCTTGCTTTGTTACAGTTGGGATTACAAGACCAAAATCAATATTTTTGTCGCTGTTTTCCACAGGAAGTTGAGTGACTTGCCCTTTAATCGTTGGGCGAGGATTAACATAGCTTTTGTTGAGTTTGATTTGAAATAATCCTGGTTTTTGATTCAGTAAGGTTTGTCGGATAAAGCCCGATGCGGTAATAGTCACATGTTCAGGATTTGTCCAACTTTGATTAACAACGACCTGACCTTGATCATCGGTTGTAAATAAGTTACCAGGAAAAGGAATGTCTTTAGCTGAACCAATCAGAATTTGAGCGTTTGGTAATGGCTTATTTTCTTCGTTGTAGACTTGAATGATTGTCGGAGATGATGGAGTGATGGATTGATACCATCGACTCATTTTAAATTGACTAGCATTTTCTAAGGAGTATTGAATATTTTCTTTGGCGCAACTGCTTAATATCAATAAAGTGAGAAATAAAAACTTACAAGAATTGCGATTGAATTGATTTAAAAATCCACTGTTTTGATTGTGTCTATTCATGAATGCCCCCAATAATTAATGCCTACAAGAGTATTGCAGCTAAAAACTAGAGTAAGGTCACTAACTATTGCAGCTTGTTATGGTTTGAAGTGTGAATAGACAGTGAGTTTTGCCTGTCGTGAGTAATTAAGAATATTGTCTACGGTTGTTTCTTTGCGTTCGGCCAAGTGTTTATTCATGCTCGCTTGAAACACAACGAGGGTGTTCCCCATTCGTTCGATAATAGCGATATGGCCATGTCGAGGAGCAGATCTTTCCCAATTCAATATAAAAGGTGTTCTTTCAGGAAAAGACCATAGATACGATTTCAATCTTTCTTTTTCGGCTGTTGATTTTGTTGTTATAAAAGTTGCGGTTTTTTGACTTGTAAAATTTTTTTTAGCATAACGATCAAAATCGTTAGCAATAAATGAGTCATCAGAGTAACCAGCAAGCTCTAAAACTCGCGAAACATAAAAATTGCAAGCCGTGCCAATTTTAGATCGTTCATTTTTAATAACCCAATAAGCAATTTGAATAAATTTAGAAGGACCTTCAGGAGTTGGCGCCAGAACATCATTTGTTCGAAGGACTGGCTTATTTGGAGATGTTGGTCGAAATGGTCGATGAGGCTCAAGTGTATCATTGGGATTATTTTCAAGGGAATTCTCTAGTTGTTCTTCAAGATTTGGATCGATAAAATCAATTTCAGGTGTTTCCGGATCTTCCATTTCTGCTGGAGCTTGATTGAGCTCATCGATATTCATTTGTTTAAAAGTTTTTTGTCCTTGGCAGCTCATAATATAAAATGAGCTTGCTAATAATAATAACAATTTTGATAAAAAATTTGCTTTTACTGTAAATTGAGATTGAACAAACATAACGCCCCCGCGCAATCGTCACAATGAGGAATAAATTGCTTTTTTACAACGGCTTATGAATATTTATTTTTTTTGTAGTAAAGAATACTCAAGAGTCACAAAAATTGACACCTCAACATATCGAAATATGTCTAAATATTTGACGCTACTGCAATGAATACAAATTATGAATTTTTGAAGTGGCTAGAGTGTTTTGTTAAAAGGTAGGTTATTATTATTCCAAATCAATTGATGATCTTGAATTTTGTAATTGAAAAGTTGTTTTTCATTTTGTTGAAGTTGTTGATAATCATCACACTTTTTTCCAGTCACGTCCTTCATAACATTGGTTTGCCAATCAGAAAAACCACAGTAGTTTATAATATTGAGGGCTCCTGTAATTTCGTCAGTTAATGAAACGTAAGATGAAATAATTGAAGCAGTTTGAACTTCGGTATCAGTTGTAGCAATTATTGTAAATTCACGTTTAAAAACTAAATAAGGTTGCTGGCAATTGACATCTTCAAACGCGACAAATTTCCATTCAAGATGTTCATTTGAAAAACCTAAATATTGTTCAAATGAATTATCATCATCGTCAGTAGCACACTGCTGATGGTAATTGCCATTGAGTTTGAGGGTGCTGAGTTGAGCGAAACTTGATGCTGAAAAAAGTAGTGTTAAAATGATAAATAATGATTTCATAAATTCATCCTTTTTTAAGATTTTGATTTTAAATCTAAATATTGCCAACGGTCATAGAGCTCTAAAATTTCACTCTCTATTTTTGCACTCAGACTTGAGAGCTCGGTTAGTTTTGAAAAATTTGTTTGAACATCTGGGTTATTTATTTCAGTTTGAATTTCTGCTAATTTTTTTTCTTTTTCTGCTAGTGTGGTTTCGATTTTTATATATTCCAGATTCTCTTTGTAGCTGAGTTTTTTATTTGAAGATCCAGATTTACTTTGATTATTTTGTTCCTGCTGAGCGAGTTGAAGTTGTTTTTTTTGTTCAGGATATTCAAAACGATACCAATTTTCCCATTGATAATAATCAGCAAATTTAATGATTTGACCTTTTTCATCTTGTGTAAAGGCCCAAAGTTCATTTGTGTTTTGATCTAAGAAAAAACGATCGTGTGAAACTAAAATAATTGCGCCAGGATAATCAGCTAAACACTCTGATAAGACATCTAAGGTTTCAACATCTAAGTCATTTGTTGGCTCATCAAGAATTAAAACATGTGCAGATGTGAGCATAAGTTTAGCCAGTAATAAACGACTTTGTTCGCCGCCAGACAATTTAGAAACCGGCATGTCCATTTGAAATGAATTAAAATGAAATCGACTTAAGTAGCTTTTTGCAAAAACAGGCTGACCTTGAAAATGAACATAATCTCCTTCGGGACAAATAACCCGTAAAACACTGACATTTTGATTAAGGCTTTCTTTGCCTTGCTCAAAGTAATTAATTTGAATATCTTGATTAATAAAAACTTCGCCACTCGTGGGTTGTTCCGATCCCATCATGATTTTTATTAAAGTTGATTTTCCACAACCGTTAGCACCCAGTAATCCAATTCTTGCTTTAGGCCTTATCATGCCACTTAATCCTGAAATAAGAGGTTTGCCGGTGTATGATTTGGATACATGTGTGAGTTCGATGAGTTTTTTGGGTGAATTTCCAGAGTTGGAAAAATCAAAATCAGATTTTCGTAATTGGTTTTTGTTTTCTAAGCGATCAACTTCATCAATTAATTCATGAGCGCGATTTTGACGAGCTTTTTGTTTTGTTAAGCGAGCTTGTGGGCCACGAGCCAGCCAGGCCTTTTCAATTAACATTGTGTTTCGTTTTTTTTCTTCTAAACGTTTTTGTCCATCAAGAAGCATTGATTTTGTTTCTAAAAATTGTGCGTAATCGCCAAACGATTTAATTAAGCCATCTGGATTGCGAGGGTCTAAATCAAAAATGGCTTTGCATGTGTTTTGTAAAAATGCCCTATCGTGAGTTACAATTAAAAACGAAATTTGATTTTCATTCGAGATAAAATCTTCAAGCCATAAAATACTTTGAATATCTAAATGATTTGTTGGTTCATCGAGTAACAAAAGAGTTGGACGCTTCATCAGTTCACGAGCTAAGGCGACTCGTTTTTGCCAGCCACCAGAAAGGGTAGAAACAATTGTATTTTCTTGCAATGAGGTTTCATCTAAAGATAATTTTTTAATAAGTTCGAATGCAAGTGAAATATTTTGGCTGTCATACTCGTCATCGGTGGCTGCCATAAGAGTTTCGTAGATTGTTTTATCTCCACTAAATTGAGGACGTTGTTCGAGGTAACCTAAGCGTAAACTATTTGAAAATGATATTTGTCCGCTATCTGGTTTAATGCTGCCATTAATTATTTTGAGCAACGTTGATTTACCCGCGCCATTGGGACCGAGTAGACCAATTTTTTGATCAGTATCAATTGCAAATGAAATATTTTGAAAAAGCGTTTTTGATGCAAACGCTTTTGTGATCTGATAAGCTGAAATGAGTGTTGCCAAAATGAGTCCTTGTTTGAGTTTATCAACTCAATATTAGACCTTTAAATAGACTATATTGGCAAACTGTATCTGCAAATTCGGTAGATCACTTGTGAAAATTGACTCATCATGTTTCCGGTATTGTATTGAATTTGATATTTAGCACACACTGCTTTTACTTTAACAGCTACTTCAGCGTAACGACGTGCCGGTAAATCAGGAAATAAATGATGTTCGATTTGATGACTTAAATTTCCAGTCATAATATGCAGAAGTTTTCCGCCCTTTAAATTAGATGATCCAAGAATTTGACGAACATACCAATGGCCTTTTGATTCGTTATTTATAACACTTCGACTGAAGATTTGCGCTTGAGTTGTGAAATGTCCACAAAAGATAACTGTAAACGTCCAAATATTTCTAATGAAATTAGCTACGATATTTCCGCTAAAAACTGATAAGAAATTTGAACCTGCAATTAAAGGAAAAAAAATATAATCTTTTAAAACCTGAAATTTAACTTTTTTGAGAACTGGCTTTACTTCTGTTTTAAACTTTAACCATGATTTTTTATTTCTAAAAATTTTTCCAATTTTTAGTTCTTGTGCAGCAATTCCCCACTGAAACAATGTGGCAAATACGAGACTGTAGAGCGGCTGAAAAATATGTCCAAACTTCCATTTTTGATCAGGAAACAATCGAAGTATTCCATAGCCAATATCATCATCTAATCCCTTAATATTCGTATAAGTATGATGTTTGAAATTATGACTTTTTCTCCAATTATCAGCAGTGCCAACAATATCCCATTCATAAGTGTTGCCATGAAGCTCTGGGTCTTTCATCCAGTCATATTGTCCATGAATAACGTTGTGTCCAAGTTCCATATTTTCAAGAATTTTAGAGATTCCTAAAATGAAAGTTCCTAAAATCCATGTTGGTGGAAAAAATCCAAAAAATAAAAGTGCTCGACCAGTTAATTCGGTGTAGCGAACGGCTTTTAATACACGCCGAATATAGCGGGCATCTTTTTCGCCAACAGAAGCAAGAACATCATTCCGAATTTGATCTAACTCTTGAGCAATGTTTTTAAGTTCTAGTTCGGAATAATTTAATTTGATTGTTTGAGCCATATAAACCTCTTAGTTTTAATTTCCACTCATTAGGTGTGTGTTCGAATTTATTCGACTGACACAGATTTGAATTTCATCATCATTTTGAATACTGATTTGGTGATCTTTGAGATTCTCAACTTGACCAGTGCTCTTTAAACAAGTGCAAGATTTGCAAATACCCATGCGGCAGCCGTGTTTAGGGTGAAATCCATTTTCTTCTAAAGCTTCTAAAATAGTGACTTGATTTGAAATTGATAACTTATGACCATTCCAATTTAACTCATAATTCTGAATGTTTTGAGATGGCTTTGTGAATTGAGTTTGAGACTCACTTAAAAAATGACCTTTATAATTTGTAGCAATTTTTTCAACAGCCTGAATGAAACTAACTGGCCCACAAGCTAAAAACGTGACTGTATCTGAATTTGACTTGATGGATGAGAACAATGAATCATGTATTCGGTTGTTTTCAGTATGATTTTCTCTGGTTGTGTAAAAGTGAACTTTAACTAAAGGATATTGGGCTTGGATTTCGAGTAACTCTTTTTGAAAACAGATATCCGAATGTGTGTGATTCCAATAATGAAGGTCAATTTTTTTATTGATTATATTTTGATGATCATGAAGTAAACTTAAAAGAGGAGTAATACCGACTCCACCGGCACAAAAAATATATTGAGATGTTTTTGGAAGTTTATTCCAAGTGATATCGCCGTAGGGTTGACTCAGTTCAATAAGATCACCCACTTTGAGTTCGTGATTGAGATAACGACTCATAAGTCCATCGGGTGAAGTTTTTTTAACAGTTATTTTTAATAGATTTTTATGCAGAGTTGGGCTGTAGGTTCTTGAAACAGATCGTCCATTGATACGAACTGTAACAGTGACATGTTGTCCAGGTTCAAAGTTTTTAAAATTAAAGTTGGGGGATAGTGTTATTGTAACGGCTGATTGGCTTGCTTTTTCAATGGCAATAACTCTGGCAAAGACACGCTCAACTGAGAATTTGGACCAAAATTGTCTGATCCAGAAATCAACAACTTGGGGTTTTATGCCGAGTTTATGTAGATTTCGACTTATGGGTGTTGAATTTTGATATTTCATATGACCTCGTCTATTATTATACACGTGTATATACATCTGTATAGTATTGTTTTATCAAGATTTAATTATTAAATTAGAGATGTTTTTTTAAGTTTAATTATGATAGAAGGTGTCATGAGTAAAAAAAAAGCTAAAGTTAAAGCTCTAAAAGTAGTTGGGGACGCTTCATTGCGACAACTTAAGAAAACGGTCCAACTTCCTCAAAACTCTGGTCGAAAAGCTGTGATCAGTCGAGACGATATTATGCAAGCGGCTTTAGCTTTGTTAGGGCCTAATCGAAGTATTTCAAGTTTAAGTTTACGGGAGATCGCAAGATCTGCAGATATTGCACCAAATAGTTTTTATCGACATTTTAAGGATTTAGAAGAACTTAACTTAGCACTTATTGAGTTAGCAGGAAAATCACTTCATAAAATGGTTGGAGAAGCTCGTCACCGAGCTAGCGCGAGCCGAAGTATCGTGAGAACATCTGTTGAAGCCTTTATGGATATGCTCAATGCAGAACAAAAGCTTTTACATATTTTACTTCGTGAGGGGACAATTGGTTCTGAAAATTATAAGAAGGCTGTTGAAAAGGAACTCAATTTTTTTGAAGAAGAACTGTGCATGGATTTAATTCGGTTATTAAAGGCCAGCGGACAGCAAGTTAAATATCCTGATTTGGTCGCAAAAGCGATCACCAAACTGGTCTTTACAATTGGTGTAGATATTTTAGATAAACCTAAAAATGAGCAGCCGCCTGTCGTTGAAGAGCTCATTAAGATGATTCGGATGATTATCATTGGTGGAGTGGAAAATCGATGAAAACAATAGATAAAAATAAGCTCATTGAAATTATTAAAAATCAGCTTGAAAAAGATTTTGAAGTGTTGAAGGCTGCGGCGTTAGCTACATATGAAGATGCAACACATGAGGAATCAAAACCAGAAAATGAATATGATACAAGAGGTCTTGAAGCCTCTTATTTAGCTGGAGCGCAAGGTAAACGCTTAGCGGAAATTGAAGAGATTTTTGCTGCGTATAAATTTTTACGAGTGAAATCATTTTTAGACTCAGATCCCATAGGGTTGTCTGCTCTTATTGAAGTTGAACATAATGGTAAAAAGAATATTTTATTTTTAGTTCCTAAAGGTGGTGGCATGTCTGTGCAATTTGATGGTTTGAATATTCAAATCATTGCAAGCACTTCTCCACTGGGTGAATCTTTGTTGGGTTTAAAAAAAGGTGATATTGCCGTTATTGATAGCGGTAAACGCGAACTTGAATATGAAGTAATGAATGTGTGGTAAAAAATGATTAGTACAAGTAATGTCAGTTTACGTTTTGGTGGAAAAAAATTATTTGAAGATGTAAATGTTAAATTTACACCTGGAAATTGCTATGGGCTTATTGGAGCAAATGGCGCTGGAAAAACAACTTTTTTAAAAGTGCTATCGCGTGAAATTGAGCCAAACACAGGTGAAGTCATAGTGCCTTCACAATCCAGAATTTCAGTTTTAAAACAAGATCATTTTGTTTATGACGATTTTACTGTTATGGACACAGTTCTTATGGGAAATGCGCGTTTATATAAAATAATGAAAGAAAAAGATGCGTTATATAATAAAGCTGATTTTTCTGATGCTGATGGTGTTCGTGCATCTGAGTTGGAAACTGAGTTCTCAGAGCTTAATGGTTGGGAGGCGGAATCAGAAGCTGGTGTTATGCTGGCTGGTTTGGGGTTGGGTCCCGAATTGTATTCAAAATTAATGAAAGAACTCAATGGTGGAGAAAAAGTTAAAGTTCTCCTTGCGCAAGCTTTACTTGGTAAACCAGATGTATTGTTGTTGGATGAGCCTACAAATCATTTAGATATTTATGCTATAAACTGGCTTGAAAGTTTTTTACTTAACTTTGAAAATACTGTCATCGTTATTTCTCATGATCGTCATTTTTTGAATAAAGTTTGCACTCATATAGCTGATATTGATTATGGTAAAGTCACAACATATTCAGGCAATTATGATTTTTGGCGACAAGCCAGTGAGTTGCAACAAAGATTACTATCTGATCAAAATAAAAAAAGTGCAGACAAAGCAGAGGAGTTAAAAGCATTTATTGCGCGTTTTAGTGCGAATGCCTCTAAATCAAGGCAAGCTTCATCGCGACAGAAACAATTGGAAAAGCTTGAGTTTAATGAATTGCCAGCTTCGACTCGAAAGCAGCCTTTTATTGGGTTTGAAATGAAACGAGAATTAGGTCAAGACGTTTTAGTTGTTGAAAATTTAAATTTTAATTATGAAGGTCAACCTCTATTAAAGAATATTAATTTTAGAGTTAACAATGGTGATAAAATTGCGTTCGTAGGTCGAAATGATTTAGCTAAAACAATGCTATTTGAAATTTTATCTGGTCAAATTAAACCAGACTCTGGCGTTATTAAATGGGGTATAACAACAACTGTAAGTTATTTTCCGACTGATAATTCAAAATATTTTCAAGGTGATGAGGAAAACTTAGTGAATTGGCTAAGGCAGTATTCAGATGACAAAGATGAAACATTTTTAAGAGGTTATTTGGGTAAAATGCTATTCGGTGGATCTGATGCGCTTAAAAAGCCAAATGTATTATCAGGTGGCGAAAAAGCAAGGTGTATGTACTCAAAAATGATGTTATCGGGAGCGAATGTCTTAATTATTGATGGACCAACAAATCATTTAGATTTAGAGAGTATTACAGCTGTGAATGATGGATTAAGTAAGTACAAAGGATGTTTACTTTTTACGAGCCATGATCATGAATTGATTCAAACAGTGGCTAATAAAATTATTGAAATTGATCAAGAGATTTTGTTTAATGATCAATCAACATATGAAGATTATTTGGCTAAAGTTAAAAAAGTCACTTTGTAAAAGCAGATTCAATTTAATGATTAAGAAGTGGGTTGGGTTGGGATTGTGAGTTCAAAGCAGGCTCCATGAAGTAAAAACTGATGATCCACAAGTTTGAGTTCGGCATTCATTTTTTGAGCCATTTTTTGAGAGTAAGAAAGTCCAATGCCGGTGCCGCCATTTTGAGTTTTTGTTGAAAAAAGATGATTAAATATTTTATCCTTTAACTCGTCGGGTATACCTGGACCCGAATCAAGTACGTATATTTTTAATCGATGATGATTTGAATCAAAGTTAAATTTAATTTCAATTTTTCGATGTTCTTGTTGTGCCAGAACTTCAATAGCATTTTTAATCAAATTTGTTAGAATTTGGCCAGTTTCAGTTTGTAACCCATAAACTGGAGGTAATTCCGATGTATCATCTAAAGTTAAGTTGATTTGATGTTTTAGGAAGAGATGTTGTAACATAGATAGAACATCTTCAAATGTATCTTTTAAATTAAAATGAACAAAGTTTTTACTGTGATCATCGATGATCATTGATCGAATTGAGTTAATAATTGCGACAACTCGATTAACAGCTTTGTTTGTTTTTTCGAAATGTTTTTGGATATCCTCTTTACTTGCACCTGTTGAGCTTTCATTTTTTTTAGCTAATTGATTGAGTGAAGTCATAATGACAGTTAGAGGATTTGCTATTTCATGACCTAGTCCTGATGTGAGTTCTCCAAGCGCAGCTAGTTTTAAAGACTTTTCTAGAGCATAACTTTGTTCAGCTATATTTTTAGCATCTTCTTTAATTTTATTAATAAGTCTTAAAAACAAAGATACAGCAAGTGATACTGAAATAAGGAAAACAAATAGCAAAACTAAGTTAAATCGCTTTTGATTTTGTTCATAGAATTTTTTTCGACTTTCTAAAAGTAATTTGAGTTGACTGATTTGAAAACGACGATAATCGAAGAGATCTTTTATGTTATGGTCTATATTTTTAAGAATCGGCTCAGAAAGTTTAAGATTTTGCTTCATGTTTTCAGATAGTATATTCCACTGCTGAATATTAAGATTAACTTGATCATTAAATTGAGACTGGGCAGCGTTTAATTCTACTTTTTTTAAGTTTTTAGATACTTGCTCTATTTTTTCGGAAATTTTATTTAACTGAAATTTATCTATATTTGAATTGGACTGATAAGAAGTGAGTTTTGAATTTTGCAGATTTTTTAAAAGAAAAATTAAATTTGGTAATTCAGAATTTATGATTTGACCTAAAAAATATGTTTCAGCAACAGGATCTAGTATAATTTCGCTTGATTCTGAAATATCCTGAAGCGTATTAATCCAATGATCTAAAGCCTCAGGTGATTTTAAGGCTGTCCTATCGTCCAAAGACATTAAACTTTGAATGCCGATGAGTTCTTTATTGAGTTGTCGTAAATTTTGATTTTGAATGGATTGAGCTTGCGATAAGAGTACAAATATTGGTGTTGAGACCAAAAACAGTATAATCAAGGCTTCATAAAAAATTTCATTTTGTTTAATATTTTTAATCAAAAGTAAGGTCCCAGCATAATAGCATACGTCTTATTATCGGTAGTTCTTTGATCAGTTTAAAGTTTAATATTCGAATTAACAGCATTTTTTTCATGTCAATAATTTAGACACTCTGATTTCTGGAGTTCTTGAGTGAACTGTTTTATAAAGAGACTTTGAATTAAAAGTGTATTTAAGGAGTTCTATTTTGGAACGATTAAGAATAAAAATTGATACAGTTCATGATCAGATATTTCAATTATTTATTGAGCGCGTTCAATTAACTGAAAATATATGGGCTATCAAATATAAAGAAGAAATACAGTTAAATGATTTACCTAGAGAGCAAGACTTAATTCATAGACATGATTTGTCCAAAGAACTATGCCATAATGTAGAGTTAAAATTAGCTTATCAAGAGTTTATCAGTGAACTTATTCGAATTAATAAAAACTATTTAAATCTTAAACATGAAAAGTTGAAAAATGAACAAAAATAATTTTGAATTATTGTTACCTGTTGGACAAAAAGAGATGGCTCTAGCAGCTATCCATAATGGAGCTGATGCCATTTTTGTTGGTTTTCCTGGATTTAATGCACGAGGAAGAAGTTATGATTTTGAGGTCGCAGAATTAAAGGATATTATAGAAATATGTCATGCTTATGGAGTTAAAGTTAATCTGGCGTTTAATATTGTTATATTTGAAAATGAATTGTCATTAGTTGTCGAAGCTTTAGAAAAAATTTTACCATTAAAGCCAGATGCATTAATCATACAAGATTTGGGTTTAGTTCGGCTTGTTCGAAAAATTGCACCGGATCAAGCTATTCATGCTTCAACGCAAATGACAGTCACAAACGATTTAGCTATAAACCTCATGCAAGATCTGAACATCAAACGATTTGTTTTAGGCCGTGAAAATTCTTTAGCAGAAATTAAGCTTATTCGTGAAAACACCCATAAAGAACTTGAAGTTTTTGTGCACGGTGCACTTTGTGTATCATACTCTGGTCAATGTTTTACTTCGGAAACATTGGGAGGACGATCCGCAAATCGTGGACAATGTGCGCAGAGTTGTCGATTCAATTATGAACTTATTGTTGACGGCAAAGTAAAAAATAATTTGGATCGCAACTACTTAGTTTCTCCACAGGACTTATGCGGTCTATCTGAAATTCCTGAATTAATGAAAATAGGAGTTGAAAGCTTTAAAGTTGAGGGGCGATTAAAAACTCCAGAGTACGTTGCAAGTGCCGCACGTTCTTATAGAACTGTTATTGATCAGCAGCTTAAGGGTGATGATCTGGTTGAATTAAATTTTGATCAATTAAAAAAATCAATGGCTGTGCAGTATTCAAGAGGATTTTTTTCTGGATGGCTGCATGGTGTAAATCATCAAAAGCTTGTTGATGGGACTTTTAGTGCCCATCGTGGAGCTCTCATCGGTACAATTACAGGTTACAAACACGATGAAATTATTGTGAAATTAGATCATGATTATGAATTAAAAAATGGTGATGGTGTTTTATGGGTAATCCCTCAAAATGGTCAAAAGAATTTAAATGATCAATCTAAAGAAAGTATAGAAAAAGGTAGTTTTATATTTTCTGTTAAGCCGATTTCAACACGGGTTTATAGCCTTGGCATTTCTAATCAAACGCATTTAGATGATTCAGTTATTGGTGCTAAGTTGTATTTAAATCATGATAAAGAGCAGAAAAAAAATATATTTAAATCATATAATGATAAAAATTTTACTAAAAAGATCCCGATCAATTTTAAAATTCAATTGAAATTAAATCATCCAATGAAAGTTTTTGTGACAGATGGGCAATATAATATTCATCTTGAGTCTATTTCAGCTTTGCAGATTGCAGAAAAAAAATCACTGACCGAAGAATTAATGACAGATGAGTTCTCATCTTTGTCGGGGACTATTTTTGAGATAAATAAAATCGATTATTTGTGGGAAGATCAAAAAAATTTATTTTTATCTCATAAAGAAATCAAACAATTAAGACAGCAACTCACTGAGAAACTCTATCAATTACGCAAAAATAATCGTGTTAATTCTATGATTAATGGTGAACATCGCGAATTATTTTTAGATCAAACAAAACAGCAAGTACTTGATTGGGTTGTTAAAAATGACTTTGTTAAAAAATCGACTGATAGCTATGTTCATAAAATTAAACTCAACGTTTTGTTACGTGATAAAAAACAAGTTGAATCGTTAGCTGAAGCTATTCGTATTGGCGTAGTGCAAACTGAATTTATCGATGCCATTATTTTAGATTTTGAATTTGGTCGTGATTACAGTGAATCATTGGATAGACTAAAGAAGTTAAATATGAAAGTAGGTTTAGCTACAACACGAATTTTAAAACCTCAAGAATATCAGAATTTAAAAAATCTGAAAAGTTTAAATCCAGATGTAATATTAGTTCGCAATTTGGGAGCATTACAATATTACAATAATGTTAATCCATTCTCTGGTGAATTGCGTGGTGATTTTAGTTTGAATGTAACTAATCATCTAACTGCTGAATATTTATTAAATAAAAATTTAAAATCATTGTGTGTGTCCTATGATTTAAATTCTGAGCAGGCTAGCGCATTAATTCAGTCAACTGAAGCTTACAAGCTTGAAGTCACTCTACATCAATCTATGCCAAGTTTTCATATGGAGCATTGTGTTTTTGCGGCATTCTTGAGTAAAGGTTCGAGTTACAAAGATTGTGGTAAACCCTGTGAAAAGCATAAGGTTCAATTGAAAGATCAGTTTGGTCATTATCACTGGATTAAACCCGATCAAGAGTGTCGCAATACGATGTTTAACTCCAAAGCGCAAACAGCAGTCAGCTTTTTACAAGATTGGAAAAAGGCCCAATTAGGCTTTGTCAGATACGAAGCGCTGGATGAGTCCGGAGACGAGCTCGTTTTAAAGATCAACCACTATTTAAATTACTTAAGTGGTCAGCAAGATTTAAATTATACATTAGCTCAACTTGCTACATATGAAAACTATGGCTTATCGGCTGGAAACTTAGCTAAAGCACAAGAATATCAATCAAGAAAAAAACAGTATTAAAAGCAGTAACTTGCAAAATAGTTTTTATAATTTGTATCAGACCAACCAGTCGTGTCTACATTTTTTAGCGGATGCAGATCTTGTAAATCTTGTGCGCGAATAGTTCCATCATTGTTATATGAATATTGTGCTGGTTGAGCTGCAAACTGAGGTATGAGCATATTTATTTGTGCTACAACAGTTGTCCCCGTAGAGTTAAGGACTATCATTTTTAAAACTTGGTATGAGTAATTTGGATCATTTAATTCTACCAAATAGCCGAGTGATGCTTTTATGTCAGTTGCTTGAAATTCGCTAACTGCGTACGAAGTTAGACCTTTTGTCGTTAAATTATATGTACTCACACTTAGAGGTGATTGATCGTGAATTATTTGGTTGTTAGATACTTTCCATTTGTAAAATTGAACTCGATGGCCAGCCTTTGTTATGTTTTCAGATAAGTAGTTAAATTTAATTTTAATATAATTCGGATTGATTTCCCCAGATGAATAAGCAGAGGCTGATATGTTTACTGAAATATCTGCATTTTTATTTTGTGCACATGATGATAAAATTTTAGTTGAAGTATTTGTCGATGCGTTGATAGCTGTATTGACATTGTTTGAATTTGATTTTGAAACTCCGCAAGATGTTAAGTGTATGATTGAAATTAATGTGAAAGTTGTTTTTAAAATCATTTTCATAAAACCCCCGCTTTATATGGTGCTGAGAAACATTGTACAAAGATGTAGTGCAGGTTTTGGGCCATGTATCAGTTTGAAATTAAGATAAAATCGATATGATTTGCTATAAAGATGTGGATGTTTCAGTATGAATATCTCTTGATGAGAATTTAAATAAAAAAATGCATCGATTTAATATTTAACCGATTAAAGAAAAAAATGAACAATTTTTGTAATACCTTGTTTATATTATTACAGTTATTGAAGCAAACAAGTCATTTTGAGATTTCAATTTTATGATAATCCGAGTTCAGCCCAAGTTACGCCATCACCACCAGATTCCTGAGATCCAGCTTTCCATTTTTTAACATAAACAGACCTTGATAAGTAAGTTCGAATGGCTTTTTTAAGTGATTCTGTGCCGTGGCCATGAATGATTTTAAGACGATCCTCTTTGCGTGTTGCTGCTCGGTCTAAAGTTAATTCGAGTTCTGATATTGCAGCTTCAACTGTTTTTCCTCGCAAATCTAAAACTCGATCTTCATCTAAAAAGGTTGCGTGAACCCCAGAGCTTCTTGAAACAAGTTGTGAAGTGGGGTTTGAAAATTTTTGAGCTGGCTTTAAATCCTGCCAGTGAAGTTGTAAACGAATTGACTGTGATAACACTAAAACTTCACCCTTGGAGTTTGGTACAGATTGAATAATTCCATCTTGATTCAAAGAAGGGACAAACACTTTTGTGCCAGGTGGAAATTTTTTTCCAAAATCTTCTGCTGATTGAACTGCATTTGAGTTGGTTGACTGACTTGTATTGCCTTTAACTATTTCAGGTAAATTGAATTTAATTTCTTGAACTTCTCGATGTTTATTTAGTGCCGCTGCTGCTTTTGCGGTGGCAACTGCATCTTCAACTTTAACTGAAGCTTTTTTAATCGCTTTTTCGAGTTCATATTCTTTTTGTTTTTCAAATTGTTGAATTTGCGATTCTAAAGAGAGTCGTTTTTGTTCAACAAGTTTTAATTCTTTTTTATATTTTTCTTGAAGAGTGGAAATATCTTTTTTTAAAGTTTCAATTTCTTCGAGCTGCGATAATTTTTTCTTAGCAACAGGGGATAAGTTATCTAAAGCTTTGTCGATAATTGTTTTTGCAACACCAACACGTTTCGCAGTTAATAAAGCAAGTGAATCTCCAGGTATTCCTGGTAAAAACTGATAAGTTGGGCGACCGCTTTGAGAGTCATATTCTAAACTGCCATTAATGACAACATCATCAGGATGCCATCCAGTTTTAAGTGGGCTTAAGTGTGAGGTGATAACTGCAAAAACCTGATTTTGTGCGTATGATTCAATAAAGGCACGAGCTAAAGCGCTCCCTTCTTCAGGATCAGTTGATCCACAGATTTCATCAACTAAAATAAGATTTTGTGGTCCTTTAAGTTTTAAAGCTTGGTCTAAAGTTTTAAGGTGCGCAGCAAAAGTACTCAGGTCTTCATCTACACTTTGAGAATCGCCTATTCCTGTGCAGATTTCATTAAAAAATGGAATGAATGAACTGCGATCGGCACATATTGGCAAACCACATCGTGCCATTTGTGAAGCTAATCCAATTGATTTTAATAAAACTGTTTTCCCCCCTGCATTGGGACCCGAGAGCATTAAAATAGACTTTTCGGAATTTAAAATAACTGTATTTGAAATGACATTTTTTCCTGACAATTTTAGAAGTGGATGAAATAGTTCTTTGAGTTCTATTTTTTCCAAGCTGAATTGGCACGGTTGTGCAGAGAGTTGAATTGTGAGTTGTGCTTTTGCGATTAAAATATCAGCGGCAAGAAGTTCGGTTTCTGATTTTTCGAAGTGAAACTTTTGCGTCGCTAAGTAGTTAGAAATTTCAATTAAAAGTCTTTCAACTTCCTCTTCAATCTCAACTTCAACTTGGCGCAAACGATTATTCATTGGCACAACAGTTTCGGGTTCAATATAAACTGTTTGTTTTGATTGCGAAGCTGCATGAATGACACCCGGAACATAGTGCTGCATTCCGCCCTTGACTGGGATAACCCAGCGGCCTTCACGTGTGGTTACAAATTTTTCTTGAAGCATGTGTTCTATTTGGTGATCTTTGACGAGCCTATCCATATGGTTTTGAATTTGTCGTCCGAGTTGATCTTTTTCTTTTGATAATCTATAGAGTCGTTCTGAGGCATCCATACGAATATCACAAGAAGGAGTGATAAGATTATCGATTGCTGCTAAGGGTTCTTCTGCTTGCATGAGCTTGTCATGTAAGTCGGTAGCCCATGCATTAGATTGATCTTTTAAGGCCTCTTTCAATGCAATCACTTCATGACAAAAATGTCTGATGTCTTTAAGCTCGAGTGGTTTTAAAACAGCATTTTTTTTGATTCGAGTAATCCATGTTGAGTATAAATCTAGACTTTCCATGTGCGGTCTTATACCGCCAGAAATTAAGTGGGATGCGCACTCTATTTCGTAAAAACTTTTTTCGGCCGCAGTCACATTTGATAAAGGTTTAAGTTGAATCAACTCATTTTTACCTTGTTCCGAAGTTGCAAAAGTCGAAACTTTTTCAAGAATTTCAAACCAATCAAGATTTTTGAGTATGAGCATGTCGACCCCTTAATAAAATGAAACAAAGCCATAATAGCCATAAAATCCAGTCAAGGTAACCTAATCGTGCATAAAACGTTATTTCTGGATTTTTTTGATATTTTACAGTGTACTGTCCGGCCCAGATTTCACCAATGGGTGATCTTGGGAGTTCATCTCCATTGGCTAATAGAACAGTGCTGATCCCAGTGTTTGTGGAGCGAACAAGCGGGCGTCTGTTTTCAAGACCGCGTGCAAGCGTCATGATCATATGTTGATAGGGCTCGGCCCACCAGCCAAACCAAGAGTCATTAGTGAGGTTGAAAATAACATCAGTGCCAAGCTTTGCAAGTTTTCTTGAGAACCCGGGATTTAAACTTTCATAGCATATTTGTGGACCTAGATGAATTTGCTCGCCATTTGTTTTGATTATAGTTTTGATGACAGGACCAGGTCCTCGTTCGTAAGTACCAACAAAAGGAAGGAGCTTGTATAAAAAGGGCATTTCTTCACCGAGAGGCATATATTCACCAAAAACAAGCAAATCGGTTTTGTTATAGGGCGGGGTTACTTCACCATTTTGATTCAAAAAAAATACCGAGTTACGAATTAAGTATTGTCCTAAGTGATCCGTTTTAAAAAGGTCTTGAGAGTATGCACCTGTGACTAAATTTGTTTGCCAAAATTTCAATTGATCTAAAATTATTTTTTGATTTGGTCGTTGGTGAAAGTTTTGATCTAATGATATGGGCAGGGCTGTTTCGGGCCAAAGAATAAAATCAGGCTTATCATGTGTTTGTAAGTGATTTTTTGTTGTTTCGATATATGTGTTTATAACATAGCCTTGGTATTGGTAGCCTTTTTCTGATTGAAGTTTTTCTTCGTTTGTTACATTAGCCTGAACAATAGAGACTTTCACTTCCTCAGTCAGCTGGCGGGTCACTTGATGATATTTTTTTTGCCCCCACCACCACAGGGAGAGTGTAGTTATTAATAGTGTACTCATCAGACTGAGTGATTTAAGGCGATTTTTTTTGAAGAAAATGATGACAACAAGGAGCACAGCTTGAAAAATAAAAATCCATGCGGAAAGTCCCCAAAACCCAACAGTATCGGCCCACTGAGCAAGTGGCCATTTCATCCATAAAAGTGTATAGCCTAAATTCCATTCAAAAATACTGGGCCAAATTCGTTCCATTAAAATTTGACACAAAGCTATTACGAAAATAAAAGCGATTTTTTTGAGTTTAAATTTTTTCTTGAGATAAGAGGCGATGAGTAACGCAATAGGAATGTAAAGATGAATAAAAGCTGCAAAAAGGATCAAAATAATTAAACTCAGAATAGAAGAGAGTTGTCCAAATTCTGATGCTGTATAATACAACCAATTAAATCCAATGAGTGATAGTATAAATTGGGTTAACCACCCTTGAGTAAAGATTTTTTGATAATAGGACTTATTTTGTGAAGCGGGGAGTGTCTCTTGTGTTTCAGTTATTTTGAGGACACTCCACCAAAGTGGTAAATAACAAAAGCCTAAAGCCCATGCTGGAAAGGGTATGTAGGACGTTCCAATGAGAATACCGCTTAAAATAGGCATAAAATAGAGGAAATAATTTTCATATTTGGTCGATTTGGGCTTGAAAACTTCAGTCTTTTTAGTCATCCTTAATACAGGTAGCATATGAATAAAGAATTATCAGCTGAAATTCGATTTCGTTGTCCGCACTGTCAAAAATTATTTTGTACAGATTCGACTGCGTTTGAAAATGCCTCTCGAGCTGACTTTCAGTGCACAGATTGTCAGAAGGATTTTATTTTACACAAAAAAATGGATTCTATGGGGTTATATGAATCCTCTGTTTATGTTGAGCGCAAATTTTCAAATTGCCCAAAATGCTCTTTTTTGAAACCCTTGAAACAAGATGAGTGTCCAAATTGTGGTGTTTTAGAGTCTAAGTACACAGAAATGCAAAAAATAGAAAATCCACGACTTTTTGAGCTAAATAAAGCCTGGCAAAATGTTATTTTGGATATGACTAATGATCGTATACATCAAAATTTTTTAGATTTAGCTCAAAAACAATCGGCCCTAAATTTTGCGGCACAAAAGTATACTGATTTAAAAAAAGTTATTGGTCATGATGATTTGGTTGAGAGTTATTTGAAGCAAATCGAGCAAAGGCTGAGTTTTCATATTCAAAACCAATTTAAGCATGCTCAACAGGAAACAAACGCGGAAAGTGTTGTTCCCGGCTTTAAGAGACATTATTTTATAGTCGTTGGATTTGTTGGTACGATGTTACTTATTTTAAATAGGATTTATCCTCTGTATCCTAATCTTAATGGTCTTGTCGTTGCAATAACTGTTTTGTCATACGGACTTTACTTTACAACTCAGAATTCAAAAAACACTCAAATTTAATTTTCGTTATTTTCAGATTGAGTTCCTAAGCGCTCTTTGTTTTTTTGTTTTTTTGATTCGTTGACGATTTTCATTAAATCAGCGCCAAACCCAACCATTTGCTTTTTAAAATTAGGATCATTTATTTGGTTATTCAGTGAGATCGATGAGTTGTTGCTCTCTTTAGATAAATATGTTTGAGGGCTAACAGAGGCTTTAATCCCGCTGATTGATGTTGATTGGTCAAGTATGGTTAATGATTTAAATAAATTCAGTTGTTTTGATGTTTTTGTTTTAGCTTGTAATGTAGCCGCTGAATCACCGGTGGCTAATATAAACTTTTTGACTTCTTCTGGATGACCATAAAGATCTTTACTCGCCATAACAAGTACTCCAGCACCAGTAACAAAAGCCGTTGCTTGAGATGTTCCAGTCATTAAACCGTAAGTATTATTGGGTAAACATGATAAAATAGCTTGTCCAGGTGCTGCAATGTCGACAGTTTCAATTCCAAAATTTGATGATGATAACACCTCAGTTGTAGGGTCGATCGCAGTTACAGAAATAATATTTTTAAGTTTATAGTCTGCTGGATAGTAGTGGTTTTCGTCTGAGTTTGAATGTTCATTTCCAGCAGCTGCTACAAAAAGTATTCCTTTGCGTTCGGCTGCTAGCACGGCATCATGCTCCTCTTGCGAGTACTCGGTTCCGCCACCAGAGTAATTAATAATATGAGCTCCCATTTTTACAGCGTAGTTAATAGAGAGGATTGTGTTTTTTAAGTTATCGGTATTTGGGACTTTTGGATCAAAATATTTAAGAACCATTAAGCTCACTTCGGGTGAAATTCCAACAATCCCTTTTTTATTTCCACCTTCAGCGCCGATGATGCCAGCGATATGAGTGCCGTGCCCATGATTGTCATCTAATTTATTGTTATTTGAAACAAAATTCCAACCATGAACATCGTCAATAAAACCATTTCCATCGTCATCAATACCGTTATTTGATTTATCTTTACCAGCAGCATCTAAACCAGACTCGCCAGGATTTTCCCAAAGATTATCATTGATGTCTTCATGATGAGTATCAATACCAGTATCAATGACAGCTACAATGACTTTTTTACTGCCTTTTGAGACTGACCAAGCACGAGCCGCATCAGCTTTTTTAAGGCCCCAGGCTTGCTTAATTGCAGGATCATTAAATAAAGCAGATGGTTCATCAGAAATTTGATTTTTAATATCTGAAATAGTTCCTAAATCAAGATCACGGTCGCTCTTAATTTTTAATTTAGATTTTTTTTGTGATTGGGTTTCTCGAAGTGGCGAGTTCAAATCATGATATTTGAAATAATAAATTGTTCCGGTCATTAAAAAAAACGAAAAAAACAATCCTGTTATAATAAGTAGATGCTTGTTATTCATATCCACTTTATCGGATATGCGATTATGACATTTGATTAAATAATGAAAAAATTATTTTTATAATAAATCGTGTATCAAAACGAGATGCTTTTAACATAATTTTCTGGAAATCGAGTTTCTTTGTCAGGACTCGAGAGTCGTTCATAGAATAAATGATTTCGAGCGACAACTTTAACATAAAGTCGGGTTTCGTCATATGGAATTTCTTCGATGAAATCAATGATATCAAAGTGAGGTCGTTTTTTTGTTTTAATCCATTTTTTTAGAGCATTGGGCCCAGCGTTGTACGCAGCTGCAACAAATGTATAGTTCTCATTGTATTGACTCACTTGTTCGGCCAATTCATAGCTGCCGTAGATAATATTTTTTTCTGGGATTAAAAGGTCTTCAATGTTTTGATAGTTAAGCTTGAATTTTTTTGATAATTTTTTAGCTAAATCTGGAATGATTTGCATGAGTCCAAAAGCATTAGCATGACTTTTGGCCTCCGGATTAAAAGCTGATTCTTGACGAATAATTGAATAAATCAAACTCGTTGGTAATTTTGTTTTCATGGCCATTTCCTCAATGCTCGATTCGTAACGCTTAGGAAAAATGAGTTGAGGATATTTAATAATAATATCTAATTTTTGTTCAGTCGTCAGTTTGGCATAGGCGGCAAATAATGGTAAAAAACGGTTACCTTGATTCGCCAGAATGAGAGCGGCGTTTGTGTTATCTTCTAGATTCTCAGTCATAAGAGGAATGATTTTTTCTGCTAAGTCTAACTCTTCATGTTTGATCAGATCAAAAAATATTTGTTTGTTTTGTGGGGCTAAAAAAGTGAGATCTGTATTAAATATGAATTTTTGTGGAGGCTTTAGTTTAGAAAATGCAGGTATGTTTTGATTTAAGAAACGATAAGACAACAAAGAGTAGTAACTGTAAAAGTCATCCTGTGAAATTTTTTGATAAATCTTTTTAGCTTCATCTATTTTATTGAGTTTTTCTAAACATCTGGCTTGAAAAAAACGTGATTTAATTTGATCTGAAATTTCTGGAGTCGTTTCGCCATATAAAGCGAAGGCATTTTCAGCATTTAACCACTTTTGTGTTTTGTAAAGTATCCAAGCTTTAGTCCATTGTACGCGGTCTTTAATAACAGTCACATTTTTGGGAGGATTAGTTTTGAGTTCTTCTAAAGTTAAATCATAATAATTAATCGCGATATCAAATTGCGATTGCTCATCGTGAATTTTTCCTAAAACAAGATAAGCTTCATAGATATTAATTTTAGATTTTAAATATTTAATGACCACTTTTAAAATATCTTGAGCTTTTGATGGGTTGTCGTTTGTCCAAAGTTGACGGGCTAAGAATAATCCGGATTCAAGATACAAGTCTTGTAACTTGGGGTCCTTTTTTTTGAGTTTAAATTGTTTAAAGGCTAAAGTGTACAAATCATTAGAAGTAGAGATGACATCACCTTTGCGATTAAGTGATTTATAAAGTGTTCGCAGTTTTTTAATTAAAGATAATTTTTCAATTTGGTTTTTTTCTTTTTTAATTGCTATATGAAGTGTTTTTATTTGTAGTTCTTGCTGGTCTTGAATAGATGGTTGAGGTTTATTTTGTATTAAATCAGGTTCTCCTTTAAAAGCTTGTTCAATTTCTGATGTATAAAGTCTTTTCTCAAAAATGCTTAAAGAGTTTAAATTAAATTTGAATTCTGGACAATTCTTATGAGCACGAAGTCCTGCTAAATTATTCAGAGTAAAAGTAGGATTTTTTGCTGTGGCAATAAGTTGATCGCAAGACATGTCTTTAATTTTAACCAAAGGATCTGTAGTTTTGATATTTCCATTTGTTGGTATTGCGGCAAGCAGTTTTTCAAAAGTAATAAAAAAGCAGAATAAAATTAAAATCAGGTTAAATTTACGAGAAGAGTACATTTTTAGTTTCTGTCCTTAATTATACTGAAATACAAGGTATTTTTTTTGTACTGAAAAATCAATTTTAATTTTTCCACCAGCTTTTATTTTTCCAAATAAAAGTTCGTCGATTATTTGCGATTTAACCATTTCGTCAATTTTACGATGGAGTGGTCTTGCTCCATAAACAGGATCATATCCTTGTTCGGCAATAAAAGTGATGGCTGAATCAGTGAATGTAAATTCAACATTTTTATGAGCTAATGTTAATTTAAGTTCGTTCAAAAATTTTTCGACAATATTTTTAATTAAATCTAAATTTAAACTTTTAAAATATATAATGCGATCGAGACGATTAATAAATTCAGGTGAAAATGTTTTTTTAATGGCATCAGAACTAATTTGCATCGATTGTGTTTGGCCAAGTCCAAGACTTCCTTTCGCAACATCTGCAGCGCCAGCATTTGTTGTTAAAACAATAAGGCAGTTTTTGAAATCAACAGTTCGACCATTGCCATCAGTCAGACGTCCACCATCCATCACCTGAAGTAGAATACTATAAATATCGCTATGAGCTTTTTCGATTTCGTCTAATAATATTAATGAATAAGGATTTTTAGAAACAGCTTCAGTGAGTTGCCCACCTTGCTCAAAACCGACATATCCAGGAGGAGCTCCAACGAGTCTTGAGATAGCGTGCTTCTCCATGTATTCGCTCATATCAAATCGCTGATAATTTATTCCGAGAATACGTGCAAGTTGTTTGCAGACTTCTGTTTTTCCAACTCCAGTTGGCCCAGCAAATAAAAAACTTCCCCATGGTTTTTCGCGATTTTCTAATCCACTTCTTGCAAATTTAATCGCTTGAGTAAGCGCGGATATGGCATCATCTTGTCCAAAAATAAGTGATTTTAATTTTATATCTAAATCTTTAAGTAAAGTTAAATCATCAGAGGATAATTGAGTTGTTGGTATTCCTGAGATTTTGGAAACAATTTGTGCTATATCACTGTCTTCAACATTTGTTAGACCTTTGAGTTTAACAAATGATCCAGATTCATCCATGAGATCAATGGCCTTATCTGGAAGTTTAGCTTGAGATAAATATTTAATAGATAAATCGACGCAAGCTTTGATTGCTTTGTCAGAGTAGGTAACTTTATGAAACTGTTCGTATTGTTTTTTGAGTGAAGATAAAATTTGCAAACATTCGTCAGGCGTCGGTTCTTTAATGTCAATTTTTTGAAAACGTCGATTTAAACCACGATCTTTTTCGAAGTGCTGACGATACTCTTGAAATGTTGTTGCACCGATAACAGAAATTTCACCACGAGTTAAAATTGGTTTTAGCAAATTTGCGGCATCCATTGATGAGCCAGAAGTTGATCCAGCGCCAACAATATTGTGAATTTCATCAATAAATAAAATCACATTTGAATTATTTCGAGCTTCCTTCAAGATATTTTTTAAACGGCCTTCAAAATCACCACGATACTTTGCTCCGGCCAATAAAGACCCCATATCAACAGAGTAAATTGTTTTATTTTTTAATTGATCAGGAACATCCCCTGAGTTTATTTTTTCAGCCAAACCTTCAATTAGAGCTGTTTTTCCAACTCCACTATCACCAATAATCAAGGGATTATTTTTTTGTCTGCGACTTAAAGTTTGAATCATTTTATCAATGATTTCAGCACGACCAATCAAAGGATCTTTTTGGCCACTTTTTGCATATTCATTGAGGTTGGTGCAATACTCCTCTAATGCTGATTTTTTCTCACCTGAATGTTCTGCGTTTTTATCATTTGATTTTTGTGAATTTGACGATTCATCAATTCCTGGTGCTGAACCCATAGATAACTCGTGACTGATGACACTGATAACATCAAATTGAGTTAAGCCAGACTGTAAAAGGCAAAAGCAGGCTTTAGATTTTTTTTCATCAAAGATTGAAATAAAAACAGATAACTCTGAAATTTCAGATCGCCCTGCATTTTGCATTTGTAATGCAGCTTTTTCAAAAACACGATGAACGGAAACTGTCATATCTGCACGCCATTCGTTCGGCTGCTGTTGTTTTTTTATCTCTTCTGAAACAGATGCATTTTGATCAATATACTTTTTTAAATCAGTTTTTAGATTTGGAATATTGACGTTTAATTTTTCGCAGACTTCGATGATCAAGGGAGCTTCGATCAAACAATATGTCAAATGTTCAAGAGTCACAAACTCATGATTAAGTTTTGTGGCTAAATCAATCGCTTTTCCAAGTCGTTTATCAAGTTCTTTTGAAATCATAAATTATGTATCCTCTTCAATAATTGATTTTAAAGGGTACTTATTACTTTTAGCAAATTGATTCACTTGCATTGATTTTGTTTCTGCAACTTCGAAATTGTAAACACCAGCTACACCAGATCCATGTTTGTGGACATCCATCATAATTTTTTCAGCACTGAGATCGTCGTGTTTAAAAAATGTTTTAAGTACATAAACAACAAAATCCATTGGTGTATAGTCATCATTTAAAAGTAAAACTTTATATAAAGAGGGCTCTTCAGTTTCGACTTGATCCAGGACATCCAGATCTGAGTCTAGTCCAGGTGTGTTTTTAGCTCCACCTTGAGACATCGAGAAATCATTTTGAGAATAAATTTTTGCTATTGGATTTGCATTTAAACACATTAATAATGAATTCAAAATGGATTTGGTCGACATAATCATTTCCTGTCAGGTTGCAGATATAATTTGAAACATAATTCTTCAATTGTGAATCATTGTAAAACGAAAACAATAAAAAGCAACTGGACGCTAAAAATATCGATACTTGTCAAAAAGAAAGAATGTATTCATAATTTTGTGGTGGGGAAGTCAAACAAGCATTTAATAAAAATGTAAAGGGGTATTTATGTTCATAAAAAAATCAAGAACGTCAGTTCTAAAACAGAATCAAGGTTTCTCCTTGGTTGAGTTAATGATCGTTGTTGCGATCATTGGTCTATTAGCAGCTGTGGGTGTGCCACAGTACCAAAAGTTTCAAGCGAGAGCGAGACAAAGTGAAGCGAAAATCACATTAGGTTCTCTTTATACTGGTGAGCAGTCTTTCTTTTCAGAGTGGAATCATTATACAAGAAGTCTAAGAAATGCTGGTGTAGGAGTGAATGGTGTTAAGTTAAGATATCAAGCTGGATTTCCAGGTGTAGCAGCGGCAGGTGCTCCATATACAGCTACGAATGCGCCACCTGAAGTTGATACAGATAGAATTTTGATTTTGCCAGCAGGTTCTGCTTGGGAGGTTGCGCCTGGAGCCAATGTGGATACAGCTAATATAACAACTGTTACTGAAGCATACAGTGCAACTGCATTTACAGCTGCCGCTTGGGGTTCGCCAAACAATAATATTGCTGTAACTTGTACTAATGATGCTGTTGTAGCTACTAGATGTGATATTTGGTCAATTGATCAAAATAAGAGAATTAGCAACACGCAATCTGGCGTTTGGTAATTTATTTAAAAAATTAATATCTAAATTTTATTTAAGAAATATATTAATTTCCCAAAAAGCCGCTTGGAAAAAGCGGCTTTTTAATTTCTATTCAGCATTTTACGGCTGTATTTAAACCTCAAGTTGCGGATTCGTTGCGGTAACGATTTCGAATTCCCAACAGATAATGAAATTGTTTTTTCAAGCTCCTCACTGACTAATTTTGATTTATAATATAAAATGGTCAAATATTTGGATTTTAAGGGATATTCAGGGAAAAATCAGAAAACAAAATGGGCTTCCGATTAAAATTCTCACTGGTCCGAGACAGTGTGTTCCATTCGAATCTGAATAAAAGAGATTAATTAAGTCGCCAAAATTTTTTTAAATCAAAATTATCATTATGATTGTTTTTTTGTAAGATCTAAAGAAAAAGTTGAAATCGATATTTTTGAAAAATGGGTTGTCACCCCTAAAAAAACGATGAGTCATTTTAAAAAAAGTCGCGTTGTTGAATTGTCTGAAGTTTATCAAAAGTTATTAAGTATTTTGTGACATTTAACTAAATATTTAAAATCGACCGTTGGCTGTCTATACTCTTAATAAAATCATCTTTTATTAAGATGATGGCTAAAAGCTGTTTGAAAAACGGCTTTTTTACTTCTATCATATCAACATGTATCAATTATTCATTGCTGCCATTATAATTGTTCTAAAAATTTTAGAATCAATTTTACCGTCTCCTGATCTTAATGATATTAAAAAATCGTATATTGCTCCGCCAAAATCTATTCAGCATTTTACGGCTGGATTAAAACCTCAAGTTGCGGATTCGTTGTGGTTGCGCGCTATTCAGGATTTTGATTTCTGTAGCGAAACGATTCCTGATTCTCCTCAAGTTAAAAAGGGATTGCCCCCTGAATGTATTGGTAAGTCTTGGTTGTTTAATGTTTTAGATGTGGCTACAACTTTAGACTCGCAATTTGATGCAGGAGTTTACCAATCAGGAGGGTTAGCTCTCACTGTGATTATTTCTGATTATGCTGGAGCTTCTGTTATTTTCGATCGTGGCACGAGGATTCATCCGCGGAATTGGCAGCTTTTATATGCAGCGGCTTATCATGCGCATATCGAAGAAAAAAATAAAACGAAAGCTGCGCGATTGTATTTGGCTGCTGCGGATTATGGTGCACCTGAGTGGATACGCATTATGGCGGGACGTTTGGCCGGCGAAGGTGGCGATTTGGAGTATGCAGATAAGATACTCGAAACGATGATTGAAACGAATCAAGATTTAAGATATATCGAAATTTTAAAAGAAAAATTACAAAAACTAAAAACACAGAAAAATTAAATTTTATAAAAACCGCGATCAAAATTTCAAAATTCTAAAGTCAGCAAAAAATACCCAATAGCACTTCATGAGTGAAATGCACCCATTGAAAATCTAAGTGTTAAGAGGAAGCTCAATAATAAATTGAGCTCCTGATTTATATTGAGAGTTTAAATATAATTTTCCGTTGTGATTGCTAATTATTTTTTGCGAAATACTCAGTCCTAACCCTGTTCCTTTTCCAGATTCTTTTGTTGTAAAGAATGGATCCATAATTTTTTGGAGCATGTCTTCAGAAATTCCAGGCCCGTTATCAGTAAATTTGATCATAATTATATTGTTATCGGTTAAGATTTCAGATTCGATTTTGATCGTTGGATTTTCTGTGTTTTCTAGGGCGTCCGTTGCATTATTAATTAAATTGAGAACAACTTGAGAAAGTTCAATAGGATGGCAGTTAATAGTGACAGATGAGCACGTATTCGTGATTTGAATAGATTTTTTTGAAAGTTTGTATGCTGCCAGTTCAATTGAATCAATAATAATTTCGTTGAGATCACTTTTTTCAAAAGGATCTTTTTCACTGGATTTTCGGGATAATTTTTTGAGAGAAGAAATAATTTTTTGAATTCGTTTTAGTAAGCGATCTGTGTTTTCATATTTTTTCTGGATAAGCTCTTGAGTTAATTCATTTTTATTAAATCGGCGTCGAGTGTCGTCATTAATTAAAGATAAGCCAAATATAGCATTATTAATTTCATGAATAATACTTGCTGTGATTTCTCCAATTTCTGCAAGTCTTGCCGTATGTTCAAGTTTTCTGTTTTGAGATTCAAGTTCATTTTCTAATTGTTTTTCGCGAGTGATATCAAATGATAAAATGAGGAAATCTTTTTTTTCAGAAACAAAAGATAAAAGAACAAGAAAATCTTTATTGTTTATACGCATCTGTTTGGCTTGGGTGGGGTCAGATCCTTTTAAAAACGCATCAATATGACTTATTAAGGTATCGTCTTGATTTAAAAAACCTAAATTTTTATCTATAATTTCAGATTCTGGAAGTTTTATGATTTCAAGGAGCTTTTGATTGACTAGCCGGTATTTTTTATTTTCATCAATGTAAGAAACAATTCCAGGAATTGAATCAATTAATTTTTTAAGAAAATGGGCTTGAGATTTAAGTTTATTTTCATTGAGGTAGTTGTTAAAATAATATTTATGAAAAAGTCTTGAATTTAAAATTAAAAATAAACATGTGCAGGCTCCCGCAACGCCAAGTTTAAAGCCTGCGCCAGTTTGTGTTGCTGCTAAAAATAAGCTTGGAATTAATGAAATTGTCAGAATAAATGTTGTAGCTATCCATTGAATGGGGGCATAAACAGTCGCGCTGGATGATGCGATACCGACGATTAAAATGAGCACGCTAAGTGATTGCAAATGCTCGATGCCATTATTTTGGAGAACTATACATGAAGTAAGACCCCAAATTAAAGCGTGGAGTAAATTGATGATGACGTAAAAACATTGGTATGTGTTTTTATCAATTAAACTTTGAGTCTCATCACTTAATATGTAACTTGTGAGTCCATAAACGATTCTAAAAAAATTAACAAAATAAACACCAATAAATAATAACAAGGGAAATGTTGTTGAGAATGTTTCAGGTTTAACGGAATAAATTATATATGAAAAAAAGCATGTGATGAGCGATGCGCCCAGGCCAGATTTATAAATTTGACGAAATTGGTATCTTTTAATGTTTAGCATAATTCGTTCTTTATTTTGTCCTGTTGTTGAGAGGAGTTTAACAAAAATATATTTACTGTTGAATATAATGTTCTTAAGTCTAGTGTAAGCCTCATGTTGAATTGTCGTTAAACTAAAATTAGGGGGTTTTGGATGTTTGGACTGTTAATTCAATGTTTGCGAATTGGTCTTTTAAATATTCGTAGATTGCTTCTGAATAGTTATGATCAGTTTTTTTAACTATTTTAGAGAATGATCCTCGCGTTGGGATTTGTTGGTCTGGAGGTGGGGGGTGTGTCAATCATCACCTTTTCAAGTAAATTGGCTGTGTGAACGATTGATTCAACTTGAGTGTTTATTTTTTTTGGTTTTTTGTGATACTGAATTAATCCCGTTGCTGTAACTTCAATTTTGTATTGCAAGTTTTTATTATTTTTTATGAGTTCGAATATATAATTGTTTCCAAAAGAATGAGCACTCATTAAAATTCCGCCAATAAAAAAAAGCACTTTAAATTTAATCACATTGCAAATTTTGATTTTTAATTAAGCGAGTGTCAATTTCCAACTTGACGCATTTCGATTGAATCTCATAGTTTATCGGTATGTCGACAAAACGTGATTATTATGAAGTATTAAGTGTAGAACGAACTGCTGATGGTGAAACGATTAAAAAATCGTATCGTAAGTTAGCTATGCAGTATCACCCAGATCGAAATCCCGGGGATAAAGCTGCAGAGGAAAAGTTTAAAGAAGCGGCAGAGGCTTATGAGGTCTTAAGTTCGCCAGAAAAAAAAGCACAATACGATCGATTTGGTCATCAGGCTTTTCAAGGTGGAATGGGCGGCGGTTTTGGTGGCGGTGGCTTTACAGATATTAACGATATTTTTTCTCAATTTGGCGATGTTTTTGGTGATTTTTTTGGCGGTGGTCAAACGGGTGGTTCAAGATCAAGACAGCGTAATGGGCCGCGTAAGGGATCTGACTTAAGATATATTACCGAAGTTGAATTAGCTTCAGTTTTGAAGGATCAAGAAAAGCAAATCGAATTTGATACTGAAGAGCATTGTTCTGATTGCAATGGATCTGGCGCTGAAAAAGGTTCGGGTGCTGTAACGTGCAAAGTCTGTAAAGGGCATGGTCAAGTTGTTCGCCAACAAGGTTTTTTTACAATGGCTACGACCTGTTCAGCCTGCGGTGGAGTTGGTGAGACCATAGAAAAACCATGTAAATCCTGCCGTGGAAGTGGTCGAGCAAAAACAAAACGAAAAATTAAAGTGAATATACCAGCTGGAGTAGATAACGGCACAAGACTGCGTATTCAGGGTGAGGGTGAAGGTGGTTTTAAAGGTGGTCATCCAGGGGATTTGTTTGTTGAGATTCGAGTATCTGAACATGATGTTTATGAAAGAGAAGGTGACCATTTGCTAGCTGATTTAGATGTTCCATTTGAGCAGTTTATGCTAGGTGGCGAGGTCAAGGTTGATGCTTTAGATGGTGAAATTGAAGTTGAAATACCTAAAGGTTCAAAACCTGGAGAGCGAATTAAGGTTTCTGGTCGAGGTGTTCCATCGCTACGTGGGTCTCGTCGAGGTGATTTGTATTATACGCTTCATCCCGAATTTCCTTCAAAAGTGAGTGCTGAAGAAGAGGATTTGCTAAGACAATTGGCAGAGCTTCGAAAGGTTCATGTTGGAGCTGCTAAAAAAGGGTTGTTTGGTCGCAAAAAGTAAATAATTTCGTTAAAAATGATCACATTAATACACTTGTTTGGCTTGACGATGACAGAGTTAGCCTCACATTAAAATAGAAATAAAATTTGGATTTAATTTAATCATAAGGAGTTTAAAATGGGAAAAATTATTGGTATCGATTTGGGAACAACAAATTCATGTGTTGCGATCATGGAAGGTGGCGAGCCTAAAGTTCTTGTTAATGAAGAAGGTGCGCGCACGACTCCATCTGTAGTTGCTTTTACAAAAGATGGTGAGCGTTTGGTTGGTCAAATTGCGAAACGCCAAGCGGTAACAAATCCTGAAAATACAATTTATTCTGCGAAACGTTTTATCGGTCGTAGATACGAAGAGGTTCAAAGTGAACTTAAACTTGTTCCTTATAATGTTGTTTCAAAAAATAACGGTGCAGATACTGCATTTAAAATTCAAGGTGATAAATTCGCAAGCCCAGAAGAAATTGGAGCTGGTGTATTAGCAAAACTTAAAAAAGTTGCAGAAGATTATTTAGGTCAAGAAGTTACGGATGCCGTTGTAACTGTGCCTGCATATTTTAACGATGCTCAAAGACAAGCAACTAAAGATGCTGGTCGTATTGCAGGGTTGAATGTTCGCCGTATTATTAATGAGCCAACAGCTGCGGCTTTAGCTTATGGTTTAGATAAAAAGAAAGATCAAAAAATTGCAATCTACGATTTCGGTGGTGGTACTTTTGATATTTCGATTCTTGAAGTTGGTGATGGTGTTGTTGAGGTTAAATCAACAAACGGAGATACTCACTTAGGTGGTGATAACTTTGATACGGTGATTTTAGAGTGGTTAATTACTGAATTTAAAAAAGATCAAGGTATTGATCTTAAAAATGATAAAATGGCTTTGCAGCGTTTAAAAGAAGCTGCTGAAAAAGCAAAAATTGAGTTGTCATCGGCACAAGAGTCAGACATTAATTTACCATTTATTACAGCTGATCAAAGCGGTCCTAAACATTTACAAATTAAATTATCTCGTTCTAAATTTGATCAAATGACTGAAGATTTAGTTCGTCGCTCGATTGAGCCTTGCAAAAAAGCTTTAGCTGATGCTGGCTTATCAACATCACAAATCGATGAAGTTGTTCTTGTGGGTGGTTCAACACGTATTCCATCAATTCAAAAAGCTGTAAAAGAGTTTTTTGGCAAGGAACCAAACAGAACAGTGAACCCAGATGAAGTTGTGGCTTTGGGAGCTGCGGTTCAAGGTGGTGTTTTAGCTGGTGATGTTAAAGATATTTTATTACTTGATGTGACTCCATTGTCATTGGGTATTGAAACAATGGGTGGTGTAATGACGACACTTATTGAACGTAATACAACAATTCCTAAAAAAGCATCTCAAGTGTTTTCAACTGCTGCTGATAACCAACCAGGTGTTGATATTCACGTGCTACAAGGTGAGAGAAAAATGGCGAGCGATAATAAATCGTTGGGTCGATTTGAATTGACTGGAATTGCTCCGGCGCCTCGTGGTATGCCGCAAATTGAAGTGACTTTTGATATCGACGCCAATGGTATATTGAATGTGTCGGCTTCAGATAAAGCAACTGGTAAATCTCAACAAATTAAAATCACAGCGCAATCTGGATTAAATGAAGATGAGATCAAAAAGTTAGTTAAAGAAGCAGAAATGCAAGCCGAGGCAGACAAAGAAAAAGCAGAAGCTGCTCAGTCACGCAATAATTTAGATAATTTAGTTTACCAAACTGAAAAATTGGTTAATGAAAATAGTTCTAAGTTACCAGCTGGTGATGTGGATACAGTTAAAGCGGCTGTTGCTGATGCTAAAAAAGTGTTGGATAATAAATCTGCTGCAACTTCAGAGTTGAAATCTGCTTTTGAAAAACTACAAGCAGCTTCGCATAAAATCTCTGAGGCAATGTATAAAGCGGGTGGTGCGCAGCCAGGAGCTGATGCGACTGGTGCAGCAAGTGATTCGGCATCGGGTTCACAATCTAAAGGCGGCGATGATGTTATCGATGCTGACTTTAAAGATGTGAATTAAGATTATAAATAAAATAATGGCTTTTTAAAAAAGGGACAACATCACTGTTGTCCCTTTTTTGTTCTGTTGGATGATAAAAATGAATACTTTTGTTGCCTCAGTCATCGAATTAAGTCATATTCAAACTCTATGCAAAAAAAATCATTTTTAACTTATGAAAATATTATTTTAATTGCGCTCATGTGCTTGGCTGTCTTTTCTAGACTTATTAAACATGAATGGAATTTTACTGCTGTTTTTGCTGCAAGTTTTGCCTTTGCAGTTATGTTTCCAAAGGCTAGAGTTAAATCTTTGATTTTAATGTTTGGTTCGATGTTAGTCAGTGACATTGTGATAGGTTTTCATAATACGATGGCCTTTGTTTATTTAGGTTTTGCATTGTCTTTGCTACCAGTCTACTTCGCACAAAAAAATGTGACTCGTTTTGCAGCGCTGTTGTTTGGAAGTTTAGTATTTTTTTTAATTTCTAATTTTGGTGTATGGTTTTCTGGGAATTTGTATACTCATGATTTAAATGGGTTTGTGAATTGTTTGGCTATGGGAATTCCATTTTATAAAAATCAATTTATGGCGGATATGTTACTAACACCAAGTTTAATTTCCATGATTATAATCGCCAAAAATAATTTCGCTACCGCGGCATATTGTAGCAATCGCTCTGAAATTTAGCACTCATAAATTCTTTTTGAGTCCGATTCGAATATAATTGACTATAATTGATTGATATTTTTTATTTTCAATTTCTGATTTTTGCTTTAGTGCGCGCAATAAATTTTGTGGAATACGTATGCTGATGAGTGATGTTTTTTCATCTTTATTCTCTTGTAGAGTACGCATTGTCTCGAGAAACTCAATAGCCTGTTCAGGTTTGATTTTTAATTCTCTCGATTTTGATTTAATTTTGCTAAGCTTTTTCACGAAGTTTCCTTTGAATATTTTCAATATCCACTAGATCCTGAGGGCGGCCAGCCTCTTGTTTGAGAATTAAGAGTGTTTTGAGACTTGCAACAGGAATTTTGCGTCCAGAGAAAGAAATGATTTCGATATCAAGATCTTTAAGGTCTTTATTAATGAGGATGTCGACTTGTTTCGTTGGATTTTTAAAGTCGACAAAAGACCACGCGAGTAAGTTTCTATTTTCAATGTACTCTTTGCGCATTTTGATAATGTCTTGAGCGCGCACAGGTATCCTTGATTGAAGTCCCAGTTCGGCTAAGCATTTTTCAGCTTTTTCGTAGTCTGTGAGTTTTAAATGTAAAACAAAATCAATATCTACAGTGGCGCGCACAAGGCCATGAAGAGCAAGGGCGTAGCCGCCAACAATGGCATAGGGAATTTTATTGTTTTTAAAGGCATCACAAATATCATAAAACAGCATGCCTTATTGTATATACAAGTATATACAATGTCAAATATTGAACCGAAATGACACGATTACCATTGCATATCGTAGCAATCGCTCTGAAACTTAGCGTATCGTTCATTGTAGGCACAGTTGCTATTCGCAGAATTGTCTTTGAGTGTATTACACATTTCTTGTCTGGAATTAAAGTTGTGTTGGCCTGTATCACAGCCATTTGAATTAAACTGATAGCTATAGCTGTAGGAGTTTTTATTTAGATTTAAATCACCACAGGATTGAATTGTCGTAAAAATGAGTGCAGCAAAAAGGTAAAAAAACATTCGTAGATTCTCCTGATCAGACTTTAATCTTTTTGATATCAACGTCAGCCATCTGGTTTAATATTTTTAATGAATTTCCAAAATAATTAATATGACCTAGTTTTCTTTGAGGATAATTTTCAGATTTATTATACCAATGAAGTTTACCTTGAACATCATTTAAAATAGGTTTTCGATGTGTTTTTCCTACAATATTTTGCATGAGAAATTTTTTAGTGGACTGTACATCTGAAGGAAATGTTAATCCCAAAATTGAACGTAAATGGAGTTCAAACTGATCAACTGTGAATGCATCCAAAGTAATATGGCCAGAATTGTGCACTCGAGGAACTATTTCATTAACGATAAGATGTTGAGCTAATTCGAACAGTTCAAATGTAGCTGTGCCCACATAATTTAAATAATCGAGTAGGGTTGAAATTTTTTGAATCAAATGATTTTCATCAGGATGTTGCTCTGGTCCCCAAACGCGGTAACATTGCTGATTTTGATGTGTCAGATTTAAAAGTGGATATATAAAGATATCTCCAGTTTGGTTACGTGCAAAAATTAAAGATTTTTCAGATTTAAAAGAAATGTATTTTTCTGCAATAAATTGAGTTTCTTGATTGATGAACTTTCTTTTAAAAGATTCAAATTGAGACCGATTTTTTATAACATAAGTGTCAAAAACATCATGCTGTCCATGTCGTCTTTTTAAAACCAGTTCTCCTGAAAAAACTTTATATGCTGCTTCGAGATCATCTTTACCAGTTATTTTAATAAATTCACTGGTGGGAATTTTAAAATCCCAAAGAAGTTCTTTTTGTGACCAGCGATCTTGTAAAATCGCTAAAGATGTAAGATTAGGAAAGACAACGCTTTTATTTTTAATTAATCCTTTGGCTATCGTACGCGCAGGTATAAACTCAGTTTCGAAGGTTATGACATCGACTTTTCTTGAAATTTTGCGGATATCATTTTCCTCGTAGATGTCGCCTTTAATCCATTCGTTAGCATAGGATGCGGCTGGATCATTTGAATGACTAGAAAGAACAATGACATGGTAACCCATTTGCCGTGCTCTCATTGTCATCATCATTGAAAGTTGACCGCCACCAAGAATGCCTAATTTTTTTTTAAATAATGCCATAAAGTTATTGTTTCCTTTTATTTCTAAAAAATAAAGTGTAAATAGTTAAAATGATGAGTCATGAATCGCCTCAATTTCATTTTCCACTGTGTTTGGCTCCGATGGTCGGTTTGTCTCATGTGGTTTTGCGGCAAATTATCCACGATTATATGCCTAATGGTATAAACTGCATTGCACCAACAGAAATGCTTAATTCGCGAAAAATTCCCCATGAAAAATTAGGGTTTACTCCAGAAACACTTATTTATGAAAATGAAAAAAATTTAGTTCCACAAATATTAGGCAACGAAAAAGACGTCATTCAAAAATCAATATTTAAAATTAAAAATGAATGGGGATCATCGGAGTTGATCAAAGGCATCGATATTAATATGGGGTGTCCTGTTCAAAAAGCTCTCCGTCATAACTACGGTGTAGCTCTCATGGGTGATCTAGATTATGCTGCGCGTGTGGTTGAGTATGCGGCCACAGCAAGTGATTTACCTGTTTCAGTTAAACTTCGAGCTGTCGGAAGTGAAAAAACAATTCCTGAATTAATTCAATTTGTAAAGCGGTTACAAGATGCAGGTGCTCGTTGGGTGACACTGCATCCGCGAACAGCTGAACAAAAGCGAAAAGGAATTGCAGATTGGAATCAAATTAAAGAGTTAAAAAATGCAATTGATATCCCAGTGATTGGAAACGGTGATATTCAGACTGTCGTCGACGTTGAAGAGATGATGATACAGACAGGATGTGATGCTGTTATGTCTGGGCGCGCGCTGGCCGCACGCCCTTGGATGGTTTGGCAGTTGGGGCATAAGATGTGTTTGCCGAATAATGTTTTATTGGGTGATAGTAAACCACCGATGACTCAAGAAGAGGAAGGTGCCGAATACGGACGTATGCTGATTAAATTTGTTGAGTTAAGTGAATATTATTTTTGTCATAAATTATCCTTTAAGCAAGATTATGTTTTTCGTAAAATTCAATTTTTTGTGCGTACGACACATGTGTGGCTTGAGTTTGGTCATGCACTTATGTCTGAGGTCAACAGGTCCAAAACATTTGATGAGATGAAAATGAGAATTCACACCTTTTTTGAAAATACTCAAAAAATGGTTAGATACACTGATCTTCGACAGTAAAAATATTTTTTTAAGAAGAAACTTGGTTCCCTTTTTTTATAAAAAATGCCAAGCTTTTTAAATGATAAAAAAATTTCCATCGATGTATTTAACTGCTGACACTGTCGTATTTGACTTAACAGATGCTCAAGATATTCGTGTTTTGTTTATACAACGAAATAATGAGCCTTTTAAAAACCAATGGGCACTACCTGGTGGTTTTTTTGATCTGGCTGATCATGATATTCAAGCAGCTGCTCAACGTGAGCTTCAAGAGGAGACCTCTCTTAAATTTTCAATTGAAGAATTTCATTTTATTGGTTTGTACACAAAGAAAAACCGAGATCCTCGTGAAAATAATCCGGAGGACCCTTGCAGGATTTGTTCGGCCGCCTTTTATCTAAAAATAGATAGGCTCAGTCAAAATCCTAGTGCAGCTGATGATGCAAAATCAGTGCAATTTTTTTCAATTAATCAGTTGCCGCCACTTGCGTTCGATCATGCGCAGATTGTTACGGATGCTATTTCTCATCTAAAGAAAAAAACAAGATGATCTTGAATGTTATCATTTTAAAGCGGTGATTCATCTTTACGTTTATGATGGAGCTGACGTTCGTTCAGAATTGACTTTTGAGATCCACTTTTTTGCTCAAGAGCTTGTTTTTTCATGAATGGTGGAATATCACGCTTTTTAAAACCATCGCAGTAGTCAGTTTTAATTAAGTCATTTGCTACAAAAGTTGCGGAATCAATTGTTTGCCCGAGGTTTTTTTCAATAACAATGACGTATTCCCAGGCTTTTTCAGCTAAATTCATTAATGAAATAGAATGAGTTTCTGAATATTTTTCTGATAAAAAATGAACGAAATTCATGTAATTCCAAAAAAATGAACCATTTTGTTTTTTAAACCATTTCATAAAATTTGGAAAATCGCCGCTATTAGCGTATAAATCCCAAAATTTGGCAAAACGATTCATCAGTTGGAGTGTTGTGTAATTCATGGTTGATGTTGATAAAATTTGAAAAGGTGCAAAGTCTTGATAACGCATTTGAAATTGATGTTCGTGTCGAATAATAGGGGTGCCTTTAAGGCGTTTGAGTATGCCTACTTGAATTTCATCAGGCCCTAATTCGGCTAAATGATCAAAACCATCAGCAAAGGATTCTAGAGTTTCGCCAGGAAGTCCAACTATGAGATCAGCATGTGAGTGAACATGAGTGTGTTCTCGTAGGTAAGCAAAGTTTTCTTTAACTTTTATGAGATCATTTTTACGTGAAACGTTTGCTGCTACAACAGGGTTTAAGGTTTGAATACCAACTTCAAACTGGAGGCTCCCAGCTGGAAACTGTTTGATGAGATCTCTGATTTCATGAGGTAAACGATCAGGAACCATTTCGAAGTGTAAAAATAATCCTAAATGAATTTGTTTAAGAAAAAAATTAAGAATTTGAGTTGAGGTTGTTGGGCTAAGATTAAAGGTGCGATCAACGAATTTAAAGGATTTTGCACCGCGATCGATTAATTTTTGAATTTCAGCTAAAAACAAATCCAGATCAAAGCTGCGTACAGATTTATCTAAAGATGACAAACAGTATTCACATTTGTAGGGGCAACCGCGGGAAGCCTCAACGTAAATAACTCGATTTGCGATGTCATTATCAGTGTACAGATCATAAGGAAGTTGAATGTTTTTGATATTGGGTAATTCAGAACGAATGATTTTATCAGAATTTTTATTTCCCTTCAGATGTTGTCGACAAAATTCAGGAAACGAAAAATCAGCCTCTCCACAAATAATGTAATCAGCAAGAGGATAGAGTCTTTGAGTTTCTGTTTCATAAGAAATTTCTGGGCCACCTAAAACAAGCGTAATATGTGGAGCAATTTTTTTTAAAATTGAACAAACTTCATAGATTTCTTCTGTGTTCCAGATATAAACGCCAAAACCAACAATTTGTGGATTGTAGGTCATGATTTTTTCAACAATATTTCGTGGATTTTCTTTAATGGTCCATTCAAGCATTTCAGTTGATTCACGCAATTCATTCATTTGTGCCATGATATAGCGAAGGCCGAAGGAGCTGTGTTGGTACGTTGAATTTAAAGTACACAAAAGAATATTTTTAGGACTTTGCGTATCGGCTGATGGAGTAGAGGTGGAATTCATACAGTTTTAGTCTTAACGAATTCTAGTAATAATTCATAGCTTTTTTTAAGCTCAAGAAAACTTTCATGACTTCCACCGGTGTCTGGATGTCTTTTAAGAGCTGCGATTTTAAAGGCTTTTTTAAGTTGAAGAGGTGAAAACCCCTCTGGAAATATCTGGTGAGCCTTTAAAACAGGGAGTTCCAGTGCATAAAAAATTGTTTCATAAGCTTTAAATTGAACAACTGACATCCCCATCGATCTGAGTTGAAAGGGTGCTGTTGGTGCTTGAGCTTTAGAATGCCTGTGTGAGGTATATGATTTTGCTGAATGGTATTTAAAAACTGGAATTGACGCTGAAATTTGACTAATAAGTGCTGAAACATAAGCAGGATCAGGGGTTTGCGTGTGTGATGGATGGTGTGAAGTTTCTGGTTCAGAGTATGATTTTTCGATCATTTGATCTAATATTTCGGCGAAATCCATTGTTTTCATATCACCCTTATCGGTGATTTTCCTCTGAGATGGAGTCGTGATTTAGAGATGATGGTTGTGAATTCCCTATGTGTTTGAGGTGTATTTTAAAGTTTTCCCTCGTAAAATCTGGAAAAAAAAGAAAAAAAATGTATTTTTCCCTCTACAAAGTGTTGACGGAGTGAATTTTCTAGACTTAGACTTAAGTCACATAGTTTTTATAACAATGCCTTAACACCTTAACGGAGGAATTATACATGGCAAAGAAAACAGCGAAAAAAGCTCCAGCAAAAAAAGCGGCTCCAGCAAAAAAAGCAGCACCTGCTAAAAAAGCGGCTCCAGCAAAAAAAGCGGCACCTGCTAAAAAAGCTACTGCAGCTAAAAGAAAACCAAACGCAGCTTTCATGAAAGCTTTAACTCCATCTGCTACATTAGCAGCTATCGTTGGTGCTACTCCACTTCCACGTACTGAAGTTGTTAAAAAATTATGGGCATACATCAAAAAGAATGCATTACAAGATTCTAAAAACAGAAGAAACATCAATGCAGATGATAAATTAAAACCAATCTTCGGAAAAAACACTGTTTCTATGTTTGAAATGACTAAACTTGTTTCAAAACACTTAAAATAGTTTTTAATCGATTATTTTTTTGAAATAATAAAAAGGCTGACGGTAACGTTGGCCTTTTTTATTTGATACAGACGTCATGGTTTCTAAATATTGCTAAAAAACATCTCTATATTTATTTCCAAATAGATGAGCTTCTGGCTTTCAATTCTGGCTTTCGACATTAAATTGCTGTATAAAATTGTCATGTCAAACTCGAAAAAACCTGTACCCTTTACTAAAGACGAAATTATTAAAATGAAACGTGTCTGCAAAATGGCAGCTCAGGTTTTGAACCATACAGCTAAATTTGTTAAACCAGGAATTACAACTTTAGAGTTAGATAGGATCGCTGACGACTATACGAGATCTATCGGTGGGGAATCAGCATGTATTGGCTATCATGGTTATCCAAATGCAACATGCATTTCTGTTAATCAGGTTGTTTGTCACGGATTACCTTCAAATTACATAGTTAAAGATGGCGATATTTTAAATATAGATGTGACTGTTAAAAAGGACGGTTTTTTTGGAGACACTTCAAAAACTTGTACCGTTGGTCATGTTTCGCCAACAGCACTTGATTTGGTTGATGCTGCTTATCAGGCTATGATGACCGGGATTGCAGCTGTTAAACCCAATGGGTACACTGGCGATATTGGTTTTGAAACCAATAAGTATGTGACTCGTCGTGGATATACGACTGTTAAAGAGATTGGTGGACATGGTATTGGTAAAATTTTTCACATGGACCCATTTGTTCCTGCATTTGGAAAAAGAGGAAAAGGTGAAAAAATTATTCCATGGACCTGCTTTACAGTGGAGCCTATGGTTAACGAAGGGGCGGAGGAGTTTATTGAAAAATCAATTCCTAACTCTGACATTAAGTATTATGAAACTATTGACGGTAAATTATCTGCTCAGTTTGAGCACACGATTTTGATTACTGACACTGGTTATGAGATTTTGACTGTCGAATAACTAAAAAATTAAATTCTCGTTGTCTAACACGACACAGTTCAGACATGATAGTGAAATAATTTAAAAGTTTAAAAAGTTAAACATATAAAATTTGAATATAATAAAGGAAGAAAATATGGCGACACAAACATCAACTTTAGATAAAAAAAATGCTCAAAAAACAATGGCAAAAGCTATCGCAAAAAAACAAAATAAAAGTACGAAATCATCTGGAAAAGGCGAAAACTTAACATCAGGCCCTGATTATCGTGTTTGTAAAGAAGCAATGGAAAATCCAAAAGTTTTTGCAGATTTAGCGCGTTGGGGTCGTGAGGAAATTAAAATTGCTGAAAAAGAAATGCCGGGCTTGATGGCTTTGCGAAAAGAATTTGGTAAACAACAAATTCTTAAAGGTGCAAAAATCACTGGATGTTTGCACATGACAATACAAACTGCTGTGTTGATTGAAACATTAGTTTATTTGGGAGCAAAAGTTCGTTGGTCATCGTGCAATATTTTCTCCACGCAAGATCACGCTGCTGTAGCGATGGCTGCGGCTGGGATTCCAGTTTTTGCATGGAAAGGTGAAACAGAGGAAGAGTTTAATTGGTGTATTGAGCAAACTATCGAAGGGTGGGGTGCTGATGGTTACAATTTAATTCTTGATGATGGCGGCGATTTAACAAACATGATGCACACAAATAAGTATTCGCACATGTTGAAAAAAATTATTGGCTTATCAGAAGAGACAACAACTGGCGTCCATAACTTAGAAGTTTTACATAGAAATAAAAAATTAAAAATTCCTGCAATTAATGTGAATGATTCAGTAACAAAATCTAAATTTGATAATTTATACGGTTGCCGTGAATCATTAACTGATTCTTTAAAACGAGCGACTGATGTCATGATGGCTGGTAAAGTTGCAGTTGTTGCTGGATATGGCGATGTGGGTAAAGGTTCAGCTCATTCAATGAGAGCATTGGGCGCACGTGTATTAGTGACTGAAGTTGATCCAATTTGTGCGTTACAAGCTGCTATGGAAGGTTTCCAAGTTGTGACTATGGATGACGCGGCTCCAATGGCTGATATTTTTGTAACAGCAACTGGTTGTTGCGATATCATTACTGACAAGCATTTTATGAAAATGAAAGACAATGCGATTGTTTGTAATATTGGTCACTTTGATATTGAAATTGATATGGCTTGGTTGAACAAAAATTCAAAAATAAGAGAAGTAAAGCCACAAGTTGATGTTCATACATTGAAAAATGGTAAAGAAATCGTTGTGCTTGCAAAAGGTCGTTTGGTGAATTTAGGTTGTGGAACAGGTCATCCAAGCTTTGTGATGTCAAATTCATTTACGAATCAGACATTAGCACAAATTGAGCTTTATAGAAATCGTGATGCTTACCAAGATGTTGGTATTTACAGATTACCAAAACATTTAGATGAAAAAGTTGCAGCTCTTCACTTGGGTCAAATTGGAGTTAAATTATCAAAATTAACTTCAAAACAGGCTAAATATTTAAGTGTAGAACAAACTGGTCCATTTAAACCTGAACATTACAGATACTAATTATGATTTGGCTTGTATTAGTTGGACTATCAATACTGCCGTTAAGCGCCCTTTTATTTGGGGCGCTTTTTTTGAAGTTAAAGTACTCTCACTTTAATACAAAGGCCTTTATTCTTTTTGGAGCAATCGCTTCGATTATTGATTTTGTTATTTTTTATCAAATCTACTCTGATACAATTTCTAAAGGACAATGGACGTCATCATCAACAGTGATGAGTTTGTTTCCTGTGTTGGCTACAATAAATGTTATGGCTTTTGGATTACTTGCAAATTCTTTATTCACATTGATGAGATCGAGTTTAAACTCTGTTAAGCCTCATAAGCTAACTCATTTAGCAATTGTTTTTGGATCAGTTTTATTTATTGGCTTTCAATTAAACACGCATTTGCAAAACGCCAAAACACACAAAGCAATTATGAGAGCAGCAGGTGATTTAACAAGTGATTTGATTGAACAAATTAAATCTGAATATGAACAAAATAATAATCGAACAGTGTTTGCAACTTTGTTATCTAATCCGCAAATCGATCAACAGACACTACAAGAGTATGCAACAAGTGACGATGTTGAGTTTATTTCGGCAAGCTTAGCAAATCCAAATATTTCATCTGAGTTAGTTAATAAATTAGCTCAAAGCACTCACGAAATTGTTCGTTATTATGTCGCTTCGAACAAGAAAACCGCAGATGATGTTTTGGCTGTTTTACTGAATGATCCATCTAAAGAAGTTCGTGGCCAAGCTAAAACAGAATATAATTTGAGAAAAAAACAGTAGATCAAATTTTAATATTTATTTGATTTGATCTAAATAATATCTGAGCTCGCCGATGCTTTCACGGATATCATCCAAAGCACGGTGGGCATTTTGTTTTTTATAAACTTTTTCGAATTTATTATTAAATACGATTTTCCAAGAGCTCACATCGAGCATGCGATAGTGAAGTCTTTCACTGAGCTTTGTAAAATACTTATCAATAAATAAGCGATCTTGTGCTATTGAGTTGCCGGCCAAAATAGGGCGAAGTTTTTTATCATTTTTGGATTCAGGAAAATGTCGATCAATAATAGACAGTAAATGAAATTCAACAGTGTCAGGTTCCATACCGAATGGGACTTTGGCTGTTAGGCCTGATTTGCCATGGTGCTCGGTATTCCAAGTGTCCATTTGATCTAAATAGCTTTGTGGTTGCTTAACGACTGTCTCGAATGTTTCAAGTTCTTTAAAGTTTAAATCTGTTACGATACAAGCGGCTTCGATGATGACTTCTTTATTAACATCTAAACCAGTCATTTCTAAATCTAACCATAATAATTTATTAATTTTTTCGAACGCCAATGTATCCTCGTTTAATTTGGGTCTGTGAACTTGCTATTTAACTTGTTCTGGTTTTATAACTTTATAGTCGTCACCGGCTTTTTTAACAGCGGCTTCAACTTTTGATAAATCTAGTGTTTGTCCAGGTTTCATTTTAACACTGATTTTTCCAATTTGTTTTTTAGTATCGACAAGATTAACAGTGCATGTTTCAAATTGCTCAGAGAGTTCTTTATTGTCGCAAACATTTTTTGTGATCATTTTTTTGCATCCACCACAGTGCATGCCTTCGACAGTGATATCAGTTGTTGTGTCTGTTGGAGTATCACTTTTTGCTAATAGTGTTTGTGTTGTAATGATGAGTGTCGATAGAGCTGTGATGATGAGTGTTGATAGCTTCATATTGTGTTTTTCCTTAAACTTAAAGTTGAGAGTTAGACTGTTAAATTAACTCTTCATTTAATTATGAACTATAATAAATGGGCTGTGAATCAAGAATTCCACTTAAAAAAACCACTTTCATGCGTTAATATTGGGCAGTGTTGAGTTTTTAGTTGATCAAATTGAAATTTTAAATATACTAGCCAGACATTTATTAAACTTAGTTGTCTATATATACGGAGAGGTAGTTAAGTTGGTTATAACGTCCGCCTGTCACGCGGAAGGCCGCGGGTTCGAGTCCCGTTCTCTCCGCCATTTTTCGGTTCTTCTACAGTAACGGCGTCACCAATCATGCTGTTAGTACCTTGTCTCCATAGTTCCTTTTTAATCTGCTCTGAAGATTTGCCGGTTTTGTTGTCTTCTGCAAAGTACTCTTGAGGGGTGTAGCTGCTTTGTTTTCCAGTTGAGGCACAGCCTACAATTAGAAGTGAGAGTAATGCGGTTATTGCAAGTTGTTTCATTTTTTTACTCCTTAAGTTGTTTTACCTATTATCGGGCGTACTACTTAAAATATGTATAGCTGATCCTATTTTTATGAAAATAGAAGCTAAACAACAAAAGAAACTTAAAAAGTTTGGTTTGAAAGTTCGTGAAATTCGTCAGAAAAAGGGCTGGACTTTAGAAGAGACGGAAGAGCATGGGTGGCCAAACTGGCGACATTTGCAAAAAATTGAGGCAGGTAAAAACATAACATTAGCGACTTTATTCAAAATTTGCGATGTGTTAGGCGTTTCATCCTCTGAATTGCTGGACGAATAGATTAGTTGAAAATAAATTTTGTGTCTTACGATGTTTAAAACAATCTAGTCTTTGTTTTTTTCTTTATAAAGAAGATACTATTTAGATCACTGGAAGAACTATGTCGGAAAACAATAGAGAAGCTTTGCCAACAATTAGGGGATTTGAATATCAAAAAGTTAAAGCCCTAAGACTATTACTCGCTAATTTAACTCTGCAAGAGACATGGGCAACAATAGAACATGTTGAAGATGTTTATTTTGCTCAAACTGCTGGTGGTGCAAAAACAGAAGAATACCGCCAAATTAAAAACTCAGAGACTGAGAATCCTTCATTTTCTATGAACAACGATCTAGTAAAAAAGTCGTTAATTAACTTTTTAGAGACTTGGATTGAGTTTCAAAAGTCACGAACGATAAAATTCTGTTTGTGTTTAACCGGAAGACTTAGCAAAGAGAATCTTACTGAAGGTTTGAAAACAATCGGTATTACGCAATTACCAGAAGAACCGCTGTTAGAGATTTTAAGAGATAAAACAGACCTTAAAAAACAGATCGGCATTTTTAAAAATATATTAGTTTCTTATTTTTCAGCTGAACGACCCAAGTCAAAATATTTAGCTACGATAACTGGCCTGTCAGATGATGAGTTCTTGGATTTTTTAAATAAGGTAGTAATTGAAGACGATAGCAGTAAGTATGAAAATTTAGTTAAAGAATGTTCTGGCTTGCTTGAAAAGTACAGTCCGCTCAATGGTGTGTCGAGCGATAAGGTCGATCGTATTTTAACTAAGTTAGTTGGCTTCGTTACACTTAAAATGGGAAAGACAGAGTTTTTAGAGCGACTTACATGTGCTGATCACATTAAAGCTCAAATTTTAGAGGAAATTCATGGGATTGCTGAAGTCTTAGACCCAGCTGGATTACAAGATTTAGACGATACCGAAGACACTCGAAACCTAAAAGATAAAATTCAGGCTGTATGCGCGGCTTATAAGCAAAAGCGACTTAGTTTATTGAATCGAAAATCAGTAAGTGCCGGACTAGAAGCAACAAAACTTCAAACACAAGGTTATAAGGCATTACGTGTGCGCGTCTATACCAAATGCGAGGATATTCTAACTAAGTTTATAGCAAATAATAAAAATAGGGCTATGACTGAAGCTGAAGTTGATTCTTTGTTCGAACAGTTGAAAACTGAGGCTAATCAATCGTTAGCTGAACTCAGAAAAGATTACTCATATCCAATTTCGAATCAGGAAAGTATTGAAGGTTTAATTTACCACTTGTTCGATAGCTGTTTTTTAGCTTTTGATGAGGTTTAGTTTGGACACAGATAAACAACTGTTAAATAGAAAGCGAATTAACTATACCGTTGGTGAGGATTTTTACTTGATGACGATTGTTGTTTTAATCGTGTTAAAGGAAGTCGGCACTACTGAGAAAAAGCCTTTCGTTGATTATAGTAAGATTGCTTACTTGAGTGAATTTGTCTTGAGTCAGCGTCTTTGTAATATCTTAAACGTTGAAGAGGCAGCTGTTTCGCATTCTGATAAAGATTTATTGCTTAATGCCTTCGGTAAAAGCGAACTTAGAAAATCATATCTTAGTAAAATCGGAATGGCTTTGGAGAAAAAAGGTTTTATTGGTATGGAAGTTTCCGAAGATAAGCAGTCGGTCAATTGGTTTATAAAACCAGAAAACATCCCGGCACAATTTTTCGACGAAAATATCTTTAAAGTCGAGATTCAAAATTTTCAGAAATTACTAAAGTATTACAAGCTTGTGAGAACTGTTCAATTGAGCACAATTATTAGCAAGTTTTTTACAAAATTTGGTGTCATGAAATGGCAAGTCTAAAGATAAATTCACTTGAATACTCGGGTGAAAAATACTCATACAAATCTCCAGAGTTTGACAATGGCTTGAATATTCTAGTTGGTGATAATGGAACGGGGAAAAGTACCTTTTGTAATTTAATTTATTTTGCTTTAGGTGGAAAAATAGAAGCTTTTGATTCCAAGTTTAAAGAACGACATAAGGAAATTACTAGCGATACAGATGCGCTTGTAAAATTGAATATCAGTATTAACGAGAAAGATTTCGTTTTATCCCGATATATAGGTGTAAATGAGATTGCCGTTGCTGATGTTGAAGCTGGAACGACGGAAGTTTATCAAATTTATCGAGTAGCAGCTGCGTATATTTTTTCTGATTGGATGTTAGAAAAGGTTGGCGTAACGCCATTTAGCTTGTTTATCGGAGGATCGGATTTTGTATTTGGATGGACAGATTTGCTTAGACTTGTTTATCACGACCAAAATAGTTCTCCAAAGTCCATGTTCAAGGATGCTGATAATAATGGCCTATTCAAAGATTCTACTTTAGTTAAAAAAGTGATTTTCGAAGTTATCGCGGGTAAGGACCATATTGATTACTATAAGCAAATTGAAACTGTTAAAAAGACTGAGGCACAACTTTCTGCGGCCCAAGCTCGAAAAGATTTATTTTTAGCCGCTAACCCCGATATGGTTGATCTAGATAAACAAGTATTGGCCGAAATTCAAAGGCAACTCGACATTGCTGAAGACGAAGTTGAAAAACTAGAAGAAGAAAAAAAGAAAGCGCAAAATCAGTTAGAAGTAGATAAAGGAATTAACACTGTACTTGAGTCCTTGCGCGAAAGTTTGTCATCGAAATTAACTGAAAAAAATTGGTTAAAAGAACGTTCTAATGAGTTGATGAGCGAAATGTCTTCTTGTGCCGCATTGTTTGAACAATTAAACGACGAAATATCTCAACTTAAAAAAATTATTCACGTAAATGCCCAACTATCGCTATTTTCCCCAGAAACTTGTCCTTGCTGCCTTTCGACTGTTCAAAGAGGTGTAAATAAATGTATCTGCGGAGAAGATATACCTGAAGAAAAATATCAGAGGTTTTTTTATTCCGATTCTGAATATAGAACAATTCTGAAAACGAAGAGAAAAAATCTGGAAACCCTTCGTGATGCTTTTGATGACTGTAAAAAAGAATATGCAGTAGTAAGTGAGAAGCTTATTTCAGTTGAGGTCGAAATTGGGAAGACTAAAACGGAAGTAGAAAAAGTTGTCGATACGCAGGTTACAGCTAACGAAATTGCTTTTTTTAATAAAATTACTGATAAACTTTTAGAAGCCCATAAGAAGATAAATACGCTAACTGACACGCATGCAAAAGTGGTCGAATATCTTTCAACTGAAAACCTTGTTGCAAGCTTAAAGTTAAAATTACAGGGACAACGTGCAACACTGAAAACTAAAGAAGGACAGGCTGAAGAAGCGATATTTGATTATAGCAAAGATTTTTCGGAAATTTATAACGAGATGTGTACCAACACTATTAAAAATTGTACCAGTGGATCCATCAACGAAGATTACGCGCCTGAATTCAACGAAGGTCTGTATTTACAGGCGAGTTCTCAAATTGGTAAAAGATTTTGTTATTTTTTGACGCTATTAAAATTATCGCTGACAAAGGTAGATTCAAAATTACCAAAATTTTTGCTGATTGATACTCCAGAGTCCCGAGGAATTTCGCCGGAAGAATTAAATGCGTTAATTACATTAATTGATAAACACTTCAGCGATTACGAAGATAAATTTCAAATAATTCTGACGACTGGTATTAATCGCTACCCTGATATTTTTAAAGATAAAATTAAGTCAACTATGCTACAAGGTGATAAATTATTACTGGTTAACAACCCCAACCCATAATTTATATTTGGTGAACTATGAATGAAGCTGAAATAACCAACTTGAGAAATCAACAAGCACGAATTTGTGTTGTCCATTATTCATGTGAAAATTTAGGGGATAGTAACCAAGGGTTGTCGCCAAGAATTACTTCGATTGCAGTATTGGATTTTTCAAGCAAAATGATGCACAGTTTTTCTATTCATTTAATTGCAGAAATTAAGGGTGTTAGTCGAGATCAAATTCCATCTAATTATGATGACTTAGAACGTGAAATGCTACTGGCATTTGATAAATTTATTTCTGAAAAATCGAATGCGATCTGGCTTCATTGGAACATGTCGAACATTAATTTTGGGTTTGAAGCAATCGAGCACAGATTTAAAGTGTTGACCAAGCAGGAAGCAAAAAAAATTGCTGATAGTAATAGAAAGAATCTTTCAAGCTTGATAGTCGGAAAATACGGTGACAACTGTGTAGATCACCCAAGAATGGAAAATTTAATGAAATTGAACGGTGGTGTATCTAGAGATTTTTTAAGTGGCGAAGCTGAGGTTGCTGCTTTCAGCAATAAAGAATATTTAAAATTGCATAAATCTACTATGTCAAAGGTGTACTGGTTTACACATATGATTGAGCTTTTAATGGCTGGTAAAGTTAAGACTCAGCGATCAAATTTAAAAGAAAGATTTTTATCTTCTTTGGAGTCTCCTGTTGCTAAAGTAATTGGTCTGATTGCATCTGTCGTGGCTGTGGTTCAATTGATATGTTTTCTATACAGTTGGGTAGTAAGCAAAATTAGTGGTTAAGTCATCAGTAGCGAGAGTTCAATGGGATTAAAAATTATTCTGGATTCAAATGTATTTGTAGAGTCATCAATCACTGCTCAACCAATTGCGGTAACAAGTATAGCAAGTAGAGCAGCCTTCATAGATGCAAGTGTTTGCTTGACGGAAGGCACTTATGCTGAAGTTTTGGCGAAGAATGTTGAGAGATTTCGCAAGAACATTAGTGATCTAGAAAAATCCAAACTTGCCTATGAAAATGAAATTTGCGGTAAACTTAAAATAGATACATTTAATGCTGAAAGATTTAAAAATGAATTTGAAACGAAATTTCAAATCTTTTTAAGAAAAAATAAAACTGAAGTTATTAAATTCCCCACAAATTTACCAAACCATAATGACCTCTTTCATATGGCTGTTGAAAAAAAGCTACCTTTTGATTCAAAGGGTAATAATTTCAGAGATGCTATAATCGCATTTACGGTTATTGATGTATGTACGGCTAACCCAAAATCTGAAATCTTTTTTGTGACTAAAGATAAAGAGTTTTTAAGAATTATGTCGGACTTGAAAGTGGATAATTTGGTAAGTTGTGATGATGTTAAAATACAAGAAATTATCGAGTCAAAAATTGATAAAAGGCAGTCGGAGAAAATTGAAAACCGAAAGCTGGAACTTTATCAGTTTATATTAGAAAATAAAATGGATGAGTTGTTTCAATATTCTGTAACCAATGCAAAATTCAATGTGAATAAGATTTTGGTCAGAGGTGAGCTTACATCTGTTAAAGAGATAAAAGGTTTGGAGCTAGAAGCAGTTGAAAACTTTGAGGTAGTTAATGAAACTCAACGATCTTTTCTCGCGACGATTAGGCTAGTAGGTGAACTTAATATAACTGTAGAAACCTCCCAAGCAATCAAGGAGGCGGGGCCTCGTACATTGTCCCAGCTTGCGGGAATAGTGCAAGGTGATCCAAATTCGTTAATGATTGGCGAGGTAAAGTCTAAGCAAGGTATTGGAATTTGGGAGGAGATGCACCGTCAAACTACTGGTTATTACAATCTATTTCATGAAGACCAAACGGTGGTGGTGTTCTTGAGGGTAAAGTGTGAGGTCGAGACTGATCCCGCAACTGATAAGATTGTAAAGGCGAACTTTATAGCTATTGACCAAGTAGAGAGGGCTAGGAGAATTCCGATGTTTCCTAAGAGTGTGACAATTAAGCCCAATGAATGATTATTTTCTAGTTAGGTTTCTCAGCGAGGTATTTTTATGAAGTTAAAATTTTCCGATCATGTTTCAGGCAATTTGTACGAAATTCGAGGCAAAAGACGAGTCTGGGGGGAAGCAGCTTTCAAAAAAACACAGGATAATGTGGCTGAAGGCTATTGTCCAAATTGCGGTGGTAAACTCACCGAAGCAGATCGAAGAGAAGAATCTGTAAAGTATGTTGTAGTTTTTGGGGAAGTTGCAGTCTGCGAAAGATGTGGCTGGTGGAGCGTTTTTAAAACATTTATTGATGGTGACCATGATTTTGCGCCAATAACTACGAAAGTTTATTTTTCAATACTTAAAAAATACAAAATTTCAGATAAAAACCCTACGCTAGAGTTTCTCGATCGAGAATTAAAAAAGAAGCCTTCAGCCATTGCGAAAATGAACAAAACTGCATTTGAGAAGTATATGCAGGACATACTCCAAGAGTACTACGGTAAAAGAGTTCATCATGTTGGCCGCAGTAATGATGGTGGCGTAGATCTCCTAATGATTGAGGACAATGAGCGTACTCTTGTTCAGGTCAAAAATCGCATGCTTCATAAGTCAGAAGGTTCACTGTTAGTTAGGGACCTAATGGGAGCTATGCTTCAAAAAAATACCTTCAAGGGACTAATTCTTTCGACGGCGCGGCATTTCACAGTTCCAGCGTGTAGGACCGCAAATGAGGCTTTATCGCATGGCATAGTTCAAAAGATTGAGTTCAAAAACTGCAATCAAATTTTAGAAATGATTGACGCTGTTAGCAGCAATAGAGAAGAGCCATGGAAGCCTGTATTAAAAAAACTCTGGGGAAAATAAAAAGCTCATATTTATTTGCCTATATATTAGGCTAAGCCATTTATCCTTTTAACTTATGCTTCTCGCAAATAAGTTCTAAATGCGTCCCATTGGGTCCGCCATTTTTCGGTTCTCAGGTTCAGGGTCTTGTCACTTCCGAAATTAGCAATGGAAATGTTCAATTTTTAAATATTGAGACGGGTAACGCTTTCGTTTGTATTACTGCAAGTAACAAGGGCGCACTTGCTCACATCAAAGCCAAATTAGTTAAATTCAGCGATCTTTTTTCCGAATCAAGTTGTCGTCCATAGGTGATCACAACCACTTCCAAACTGACTGATTTTTAATATTTGATGCCATCAACCTTTTGGGGCCGTTTATCTTATACCTTTACTCTTTTCTGTTTGCTGTTTTTTCTCTTGTGTTTTCGCATCTCCACTCTCGTTCTTTAGGCATATGGCATAGTCACGGCAAATATAAACGTTTTTAAATCCCTTATCGCAAGGATTGAACTTTTCACCGAAAGGTTTGTATTTCATAGCGCAATGTTTTGCGATCTTTCCATCAGCTTGCAAACATCCTATTCTATCTAGCATTGTATTTTCACTCAGGCAGTGGGCTTGTGGCTTTTCGTTTAGGCCTTCGTCCCTAGAAGATTGGTATTCGTATTCTTTTATACTTGGGCGCTCGGTCTCACTGAGACGATCTGAATTTGAATTCTGCGCAATAGTCCTTAAATTAGTTAAATCTGCTGATTTGATAGTGTCATTGGCCATTGTGAAACTCGATACGAATAAAATAATAATTGAAATAAATTTAAACATTTTAACTCCTGATAAATGAATTATATCAATACGATTTAAGAAAAAAATACTAGACCAATGGAGTAAATATTCATTCCTTTAATTTCAGAAGTATTTGGTTCTACGTATTCACTACATTTTAATTCATATGAACTACTTTTTAGTTGATATAAGCTAGAAACGATACAGAATCATTTTATGCGGTTTTTAGTTATAATTTTTATTTCTTTACATGCGTTTGCAAGAGTCGAAGTTGAAAATTTATGTCTTAAGTATAGCTTAATTTTCTTAGAAGAAAGCTCTATAGAAAGAGCAAATGCTGTTGAAAAAATTAAAAAAATAATCTCCACTCAAAATGCTTATTGCCCAGGTTCAGTAGAGTCAGTTATTTTTGCAAAAAATCATAATGAAAAAGCTAAACTCAGTTTGTATTCGCAAATGGTCGAAAACTCGCTCTTAAATTTAGAAATTATTTCTGGACAAGTTTGGTCAGAGCAAGAATTTAAGAAAAACAGTGCTGAGACTCGAAAATTAATTTTAAAAATTGAAGATCCTCAAAAAAAAGCTAAGTTTCTAAATTGGCTGGAAGAGACTATCAAAGTTGAAAATAAAAAAAGGCTACAAACTCAGAGGAATATTTATAAAGACTGTTCACCAGCTGCAGTTGATTGGTCTCGAATGCCTTCAAATAAGCTTCAAGTCAGTAAATCAGATGGAGTTGGTTGGTGTTACGCTTATGCAGCATCGCAACTAATGGGTTATGAGCTTGGAAAATCTGTATCGGCACCTGATGTTGCTCTGACATTTAATCGCAAATTTTTACAAGATAAAAAATTTAAGTATGCTATGCCGGGAAATATGTCTTTAACCGACAGTTATATCAAATTACTTACTGATCTACAAAATGCTAACAGCTCAGAAAAAATAACAGCTGAACAAATGAAACGATTACTCTCTTACCCAACCCCGGATTTAAGCATAGAAGGGGGCTTTATTTCTAAAGCAATCGAAGAATCAGTAAATAAAGGAATATGTTTAGATAAGGATTTTAAATCAAATTATGCCGAAGAAGGGGAGACTCCTGTTTTTGGTTTTCTTCAAAAGCTGCAGGCCATTGGGGATCTTTCTAGAGTGAATTGTAGCCGGACACTTTCAGACAGAGTCATATCAAGATTCCCAGGCTTAAATTTGCAAGATTTTGCGGAAATTTTTAATAATTCTAATCAGAGCGGTGATATTGTGGATCTATTAAGAGATCGCAGCTGTAAAAGACAAAAAGTAAATTTTAATGTCAAAAATTTAGAGTGTGAACAAACCACTAGTTACGGCGGTTCTGATCCAAAATGCACTAAAAAAATTTACGACACACTTATCGAAACACTCAATAAAGGAAAACCTGTGGGCATATCATTTATGATGAAGGCTTTTAATAAAGATGATGGAACGCCACCAAATCATGCCGTTGTAGTGTTACAAAAAAAATATGATCCCATTCGCAAAGAATGCCTTTTTAAAGTTCGTGATAGCAACATGGCCAATGACTACTGGGTCGGCGAGGGGCAATTAATGTCACGAACCTTCGGTGCAACTTATATTGAGTAGACAAAACTTGTAGAACCTTGTTTAGGGAATATCATTTTATAAATGTATCCCATGAGTTTTATTTTTTATAAAACACTTATAAAGTATAAATAATAAAATACCAATAATTGAAAATAATCCCATTGGATAAATGGCTAAGATGAGACGTTCTTGCCAATGAATATACTCCAGACTTCCATTATCATCAAAATAAGGATCAAGCGAAATTAAAAAAAATCCTAAGATATATGATGTTATAAGAATAATAAAAAATTTTTTTAAAAAATAGATCATGACATTATTTAATATAGAGTGATTTTTATGTTTAATGTAGTCTAGACTTTAGCAATAATAAGAAAGCCAATCTAGACTATAAAACCATCTAAGTTAACGTAAAATAAAAACATATTATGTAGAAGAAATTCGGTTTTGCCGATAACGAGTCATGAGAAATATCATTTTTCTATCAATTTTCTTCTATACGTTGATTTCAACTTCGCAAGTGCTTGACTCAAATGAAGTTGTTGGTTTTGAGGTCTTGTTAGCAGATAAATGTGATAATAATTTTCAATGTGCTTTTGGTCATAGCTTTTTAAGGATAGTTCGTAAAAATGGTACTCCATCAACTGATCCCGTTTTGGCCTTTATAACAGATAACTTTCATCTCAACTCATTGATTGATAGAATTGGTTTTTCAACAAAAGGCCTGTTTGCTCTGCCATTAAACTCAGATTTCACAAGTATTGGATCTGTTATTTATCAATACATGAATATCGAAAAACGCGAACTCAAACGAATACCACTTCAAGTGACTGCAAAAAATAAAGAAGCATTAGTTAAAAATATAAATGAAATTATTAAGATCAAAAGGGAAAAGAAAGATGACAAGGGTTATGATATCCTTTTTAACAATTGTGCGGGTAAAATTGTTGAATTGTTAAATAAATCGGGCTTACCAAGAGAGTTGTTTGGTATAGCAATACCCAATAATTTATCAGACCATTTATTTCGGACCTACAATGCGCATTACCCTGTAATTACAATTCCATATGCGAGCTCTAGAATTGGTCTTGAAACTCAATTTGAAGCACTACCAGATTCATATTATAAATTTTGCGAAGATCTTGAATGTGCTGAGCAAATAGTTCGAACTTTTAATAAGTATTTTCCAAAAGGAAAAATTGAATTTCCTAATTATGAAAAGCCTGATCTTATCTATCAACAAACTACACTGAGAACAAGAACCGAACCGACGCATTGGAATGGAAACAAACCCAATGTAGAACGTCACTATAAACTGTTGCATGAAGCTGAAATTGAAAGTCCAACAGCTCCAACTGGTCATTCTGATACGGCTCAGTAATGAGCATTCACCATCTTGAATAACAGTGTAACTGTTTATGTTTGTCGGGCCTCGAGTTGGCCCATCTTTAGGTCAAAATAAACACCCCTAAATAAATTTGTTATACCATATTTTCTGAGAAATAGGTGTCCGCAATATATAGGGGGTTAGAAGGCTTCAATGCAACTCAGATAAGTAAATTGCTTCGTATGGAACTTGCGAAACGCTATAATTTTACTGAGTACGCGGTTATGTGGAATTCAGATTTATTAAGCCCTCAGATCAATATTAATTTTTTGCCTTCGATAGTTGATGGTCATCTGAATCATGCCGCCTTTAGACATGCGGAAGTTTCAGGTGAAATGTTGCTTCCAATCGTCAGTCAGCGTTGGCGCATTGGTGCCGATGTCGTTCATGAAATAACACATGCCCTTCAACAGCCATGCCCAGTGATCGGGTGCTCAGACGATCAACTTTTTGTGATGGAGATGGAAGCTCACCTCAACGAAAGACAACACATCAAAGAGATGATTGAAGCATTGCCAATGGCAAAATATGCCGATGATGCCTTTAATTATCTTGTAGCAGCATCATTACCGAATGTGAGGTGGGCCGAATCGCTTGAAAAACCTATTCAAAAAGACCTCTGCGAAGACATAATCCTTGGTTACGAGCTGGACCTAAAAAAAATTAAAAAAAGTACGCTTAAAAAATATAACTGTCAGATGCAATTTTGGAATTCACATCTGACCTCTAGGAGGAGAAAATGAAAACAAGGATGATATTTTTAATTACTTTATTAGCAACGCTTGGGGCTTGCGCAAAAAGTAGTAGTGGAAATTCAAATGACACTAATGATATTCAGAGCGTTGGTAAACAATTGGTTATAGGAAATTGGAAAGACACTTGTAAAACATGGGGAAGCGGCGACCAGTTAAGCAGCGGTTACACCACAGCTTCTTTTGCAGAGTCTACCGTGGTTTTTGTCGGGGAAAATTATAAATCCACTGATTGTACTGGCGAAAAGACGTCGTCAATGAAAATGACCTTTTCATTTGAGATTCCATCTCGATCTTCGTTAGGAGCGAACGTTTTTGATTTCAACACGACACCTAGAAATGTCGTCTACATTATTTCTGACCAAGATACGGTGAATGTCATGAACACGTTAGCCTATTGCGGATTTACTGACTGGGTCGTTGGAGTTGAAAAGGACATTACAGGCAAATCTTGTTTCATAGGCCCCAAATCTGGAGAAGTCATCTATTCTGTGATGAAAATTACAGAGACTCAATTGCAACTAGGCGAGCCTGACGATTCACACAGTGGAAAGACGCCTGAACAACGACATGTTCAGTTTGCATCACAGAGCTTCATAAAAATTCAATAGTTGATCCAATCAAGATCGCGCTTTTGACTTTTGGCTGTCATATTCAGTTTCAAGGGGGCGCGAAATTATAATCTTATTTCCATTTTTGTATTTCTTCCCTGGCATGTTCTAAATTTAAAAACCAATGTTGATTCAAACACTCATCTCTAAATTTTGGCTCTTAAAAACTCACGAGAAACTCGAGGCTGTCTGTCCTGACACATAGGTTACATTTTTCGTTGAACATGCTTTTTTTATACTGGCTATTCACCCATAAGGAAGGATAGTTATTGAAAATAATGCATAATAAGTTAAAATCCAAGTATGACGTCACATGAGGCATGTATTCATTTTTTTTTCACTGGCCATATTCCTAAAGGGGTAGAACAAGTATTTTATTCAAGTAATAGATCTGAGTCAAATGCGCGAATGGAAAGATATTTTTCAATTTGCGAAGATCAAGGAATAAAAAATGATGATGAAATTTCGTTAATTGTTTCATCGATTGGAGAACTTACAAATAATTGCTTTGATCATAATCTAGGTTATTGGAAAGATACTCCTGGATGCTGTTTGAGTTGGTCTAAGGAAAATAATAGATTAACTTTTTGTATTGCTGATCGTGGCCGAGGCATTGTTGAAACATTAAGAAATGTTGCTGGTCCTGAAAAATCTAATCAAGATATTCTTAATTTAGCATTTGAAACTGTTATAACGGGTCGTGCACCTGAAAATCGAGGTAATGGACTTAAGTATGTCTGTCGATCGATTGCAAAATACTCATTGAATTCTATAAAATGTTTTTCGAATGATGTTATTTATGAAGTTAATAAATCAACAGATCCAGTTATCAAGACTCTTCCTCAATTACAATCATTTGGTACTCTTATTTTTTTTCAGTGGAGAATTCTGTGATCATTCATATAAAAAGATTTGGTGAAATTTTAACATCTCGAACTGAAGGGCGTGAAGCTGCCTTGTTGCTTTTGGCTCATGAATTATCACCAAAAAATAGATTACCTATTGAAGAAGGAAATCCTGAAATACTAGAACTCAGTTTTAAAGGAATACGAGTTATGACACCATCATGGCTAGGGGAATTAGTTAATACTCTAAATGAAGAAAAAAATATAAAATTTATCTTTTCGCATTTAGAAAATGCCAGTGTAAATGAATCAGTAGAAGTGGTAAAATTAATGCCTACGATAAAAGGAAAAAATGGATGGGGTAGGAGGACTTGAACCTCCGAATGTTAGAATCAAAATCTAATGCCTTACCAGCTTGGCGATACCCCAACGAATATGATGTAAAAAATAAATTAATGAATTTTACGTCGTTGCGCAAGAAAAAATAAAGCCCAAACTCAGTTTATTAAGTCTGGGCCGTTGATTCCATGGTGAACTACATAAATTAATCACCTGAGCAGGGCATTTATATGTTCTTGTCGTCACTGGTTGCTATATTTGTGACCAAATTAAAACTTCAAAAAACTCCCCCTATTGCGCCCTTACTGAAGAATGATTAATCATCACCCTGATAAGTTTGCGGAGCTTTTTGACGTTTCAAAGTAGTCAATACTTCTCCCATGGAACGTAATTCTTTTTCATAAGCTTCAAACACTAAATCTTCTAACTGCTCTCGCGTTTCTTGATTCAGTGGGTGAGCAATATCGCGAAATTGGCCATCTTTTCGCTTCTTACTCGGCATTGCTACAAATAAACCACCCGGGCCCTGGATCACCTTTAAGTCACGCACCACAAAACAATTTTCGATCGTGATTGTAACATAAGCCTTCAGGCGATCCTCATTCACAGGAAATATTTTTACTTCGGTGATCTTCATGTTGTAGCTCCCTAAACTCGTGTTGCATTTTTCTTAAGTCGCTGTGTTATCTACTTAAGTCTGGTATCGGGACAATCGTCTTGAGACTTTAAAAAAATAACGCAGCTGGAGCATAATTTTTTACATGAGTATTCGTTTTGTCAAAACTGTATCAATTTAAATCAAAAGTAATAACAGACATTCCTCGGCCACGCGCTAAACGCAATGTGTTTTGTCCTTTTTTAAAGGACTTAATTGCTTCTTGCGCAGATTGAGGTTCATTTTTATTTACACTTAATATCAAATCACCAACACGAAGGCCAATTTGACTTGCTATAGAGCCACGATCCACTGCCGTGATGATGGGATACTTAACATCTTTATTCAAATTGAATTCTGAACGTAATTCATTTGTTAAATCAGAAATATTTGCACCTAAATTAAAAGGCGTATTTGATTTAGTTTTTGCTGATTCATTAGATTTAGACTCATCATCAGAGTTGTTTTTTTGAAATAATCTAGATAATGATTTTTCAGATGGTCTTTCTGTTGGCGTAATGGTTAAATCAATTATTTTTTCACCGCGTAAAATTTTAGCTTTCACTTTTGATCCAGGTTCAACATCTGCAACACTGTCAGTTAAGTCGCGCGAGTTTTTAATTTTTTTTCCGTTAAACTCTGTAATTAAATCATAAGGTTTTAAGCCTGCTTTTTTTCCAGGACCATCATCAACACCCAGAACAACAGCCCCTGAGATTTCATCCATACCATTTGCTTGTGCATATCGAGTGTCAATATCACCCAAGGCTATGCCTAAATAGCCTTTGCGAATTGATCCACGTTGTTCAAGTTGTGGTAATAGTTTTTTAACCTCGTCGATAGGAATTGCAAAACCAATTCCTTGAGCTCTCGCATCGATTGCCGAGTTTACTCCAATAACTAAACCTTTTGAATTGACAAGCGGGCCACCAGAATTTCCTGGATTAATAGATGCATCTGTTTGTAAAAGAGGTAAACGATTGATTTCTTCTATGGCGCGACCTTTTGATGAAATAATCCCTTTAGTCATTGTATGACCATGGCCATATGGATTTCCAAAAGCAGCAACCCATTCGCCAATTTGTGTTTCAGAAGATGATCCCATGACTGCAACAGTCAGTTTAACATCCGCTTTGATTTTGATAAGGGCAATATCTGTTCGTGCATCACGACCAATGACTTCTGCTTTGTATTGCTTTTCGGAGTCTTCAGTCAGTTGAACTTCGATGAGATCAGCACCATCAATCACATGATTGTTCGTGATGATGAGTCCATCTTCGCGAACAATAAAACCTGTTCCCAGTCCCATACGTTGTGGTTTTCCAGACTGTAAAGGTGATTGTCTGCTTGGAAAACCATAGAATTGCTCTAACATTTCCTGCATTGGATCTCTGTACATGCGTCCTTTTGGAATAACTGAAGTTGAAATGTTCACAACAGAGGGGTTAATGGCTTTAGCTAATTCGACAAATAAATTTGCTGGTAAAGGCTCGCCAAGCTTAAGTGTGGGCGGAGTTTTTTGAAATGATTGTGCAGTGAGTGTGTTTGATTGAAAATAAACAAAACTAAGAACTGCTATAAATGCTGAAGCATAAATGAATCTTTTCATAAAGATATCCTTTCAAATTTTATTTTATTAATTATTTAAGTTGAGTAAACTTCAATCTTAAATCATGTATAAGACTGTCTATAAATTGTTGTTCATCAGTTGATAAATTATTAACAGTTTTATTTTTTAAAACAGTTAATAAATCGATATTAAATCGTGCAAGCTCTTTGTCTGTGTTAAATTGCCCCGTTTGTGGATCTGGCTCAAGCCCCATTGCAATAGCAGCCGAAGAGCCTATTGACATGATCAGAACTGTTAATGATGCTTCCATTTTTTCCATTGTTCTATCTCTCTTTTTTAAATTGAATATCCTAAAATATTTTTCTCGCGTTTAGTAATATGGGGATGAAAGTTTAAATTGTAAAGTGCTGAATTTTTGTCAGACAGGATAGAAAAATAATATGTGCCTTGAGAAAGGAGGGCTTTATGTTGGTTCAAATAGTGAAGTTTGTGAAGAAAAAGTCCGAACTCAAGTTGGGTGGCGTGTCCGCAGACCTGACTATTTGAAAGTGCTTTTAAATCCGCAGTGTAAATTTCCTTTGAGAGTCCTAAGAGGTAAGATAGAACGTTGAAAAATGGACTCACTATTTTTTCGATTGGAGTTAATGATAAATAGAAAAGCCCCAAAATTCGTCTGAGAAGTTTAGATTGATAGTGCCCGTGGCTTAATAATAAGTGACATAAAAGTTTTTTTTCGGCCAATGTTAGAGAGTGGATAACTCTTGCGTTAACTGTAACAATAAGTTCATTTGAAAACTCAGACCAAACCAAGGGGGGAGTTCTATTGTGAGATAAAAAAAAGCGAACGCGAGAGATTCCGTATCTACTTTTAAGCTCGTTTAAATATTGCGTCATAAAAGTAGGGTCTGATCCTAAGACTTCTTTTGATTTTGTTTTTTCTATAAATACTTTTAATCCTTTATAAAAAGTTAAGTATAAAAATAGAAGGCAGACTATGAAGCCAGCAAATAAGCCTAGGCGATCAGCCAGATTGAATCCGATAATTAAAATTAAAAAACATCCGGCTGCGCAAATCAACCAGACTTGAGTCAAGGTCTTCATAGACTCAGATTTTCATGCGAGATCATGTTGAAATCAAGGCTATTTGTGACAAAATATATCCGGTAACCAAAAAAATCGGAGAGTCTATGTCAAATATGGATGTTGCAGCACTGAATCAAGCCGTTCGAGAGCAAAGTTTATTCATTTCTCAGATGATGAACGAAATGAATAAAGTTGTCGTCGGGCAGCGAGAAATGATTGAAGGTATTGTCATGGGATTACTTACTGGAGGACATATTTTATTAGAAGGTGTTCCTGGGTTAGCTAAAACTTTAACAATATCAACATTAGCTCAAACAATTTCGCTACATTTTCAAAGGATTCAATTTACTCCAGATCTACTTCCTACAGATTTGATTGGAACAATGATTTTTAATCCAAAATCAGGCGAGTTTTCAGCTAAAAAAGGTCCTATTTTTGCTAACATTGTTTTAGCAGATGAAATTAATCGAGCACCGGCAAAAGTTCAATCAGCTTTGCTTGAGGCCATGGCCGAAAAGCAAGTTACTATTGGTGAACAATCTTATAAATTAGATCATCCATTTTTAGTGTTAGCGACGCAAAATCCATTGGAACAAGAGGGGACATATCCGTTGCCGGAGGCGCAAATGGATCGATTTATGTTTAAAGTGAATGTAACTTATCCAACAAAGGCCGAAGAACTTGAAATTGTGACTAGAATGGGAATTAATGATCGTCCTGAAATTCAAACGGTTTTAACAAAAGAACAATTACTTGCGACTGTTAAAACTGTTGATCATATTTATGTTGATCAAAAAGTTAAAAATTATATTGTCGATCTGATCATGGCTACTCGTGAACCAAAACAATATGGCTTAACTCGATTAGAAAAAATAATTGCTGTTGGTGGGTCACCTCGTGCAAGTTTGAGTTTGATTAGAGCAGGTAAAGCACACGCATTTTTACGTGGTCGTGGCTTTGTAACGGTAGAAGATATTAAAGCTGTCATTTTTAAGGTTCTACGACATCGTTTAATTTTAACTTATGAGGCAGAAGCTGAAAACTTAAATCAAGATGACGTTATTAAAGAAATACTTTCTGCTGTCGAGGTTTCAGCGTAAAATTTATGGGAAATACACAGCAACAGCAAGTTCCAACTGCGATTTTAAAAAAAATTAAACGTATTGAAATCGATACGCGAAAACTTGTGAATAACGTATTTTCCGGTGAATATCATACTAAGTTTAAAGGGCAGGGAATGACGTTCTCAGATTTTAGAGAATATGTTCCTGGCGATGATGTGAGATCAATTTCATGGGCATTGATGGCCCGTGCAGGTAAACCTTATGTTAAAACATTTGAAGAAGAGCGAGAATTAACATTAATTATTGCAGTTGATATTAGTGGATCGCAGGATTTTGGCTCGAAAAATCAATTTAAAGGCGAAACACTCGCCTATGTTGCAGCAACGTTGGCATTTAGTGCTATTCGTAACAATGATCAGGTTGGATTGTTACTTTTTACAAATGAAGTTGAATTATTTGTTCCGCCCAAAAAAGGTAAATTTCATGTTTATAGGATTTTACGTGAGATTTTATTTTTTAAACCAAAGAGCACGCGAACAAATATTGTTGCAGCACTTGATTACTTGCGAAGTGTTTTAAAGAAACGAGCGACGATTTTTCTTTTGAGTGATTTTCAAGACCAAAACTATGAAACAGCTTTAACATATCTTGAAAAAAAACACGAAGTTATTGCAGGGCTTGTTTCAGATCCTGCTGAGTTTGAATTTCCAGATGTCGGTTTGATTGATTTGCATGACGCTGAAACGGGCGAAACTATTTTAGTTGATACATCAAACCCCGCTTTTAGAATGGAAATGAAAACTAAATTTAAATCAGAGTTTGAGAAATTTCAAAAGAATTTAAAAAAATCGGGTGTCGACAGTTTTTCATTTGAGGCTAATGATCAGTTTCATAAATCATTACTTGCTTTTTTTAAAAGGCGAAAGGCTCGTTAATGGCTGATTTAAAATGTAAAATAAATATTCCAGATGTATCTGGTTTAGAAAATCAAGTTTTGACAGTCGGGCGTCATTTTATTTTTCAGTGTCGTGGCGAGTGGGACAAAAAATTTGATTTTTCTAAAGCAAAACTTGAATTAAATGAAAATGAAAAATATTTTCTGAAATTATTTAAAGCAGAAGCTCGAGATACAGAAAATTTCGATATTGATGTAACGACTTATGTCGCTGGACAAATTTCTTTTCCACAAATTGTATTGAGTGACGGTGAAAACAAACTCAATATAGGCGAACATAAATTTGATGTTAAATCAGTTTTACCAAAACCTGAGACAACTTCTACCCAAACTGAACAAGTTGAACAACCAAAACCTTTTGGTTATGTTTTTGGAAATCTTCACTGGCCAATTCTATATACACTTGTTTTTTTATTTGTCTTTTTGGTTATTATTATACAGTCACTAAGATCGATGTTGCGACGAAAAAAATGGAATCAATTGAAAAAAAATATTGATCTGTATGCCTCTTCAATTTTTCCTGAACAACAATTTTATAAATCTGTCCGGAGTTTAGAAAAAAAACATTACCCAACTCAGGAACTTGTCAAAGCGTCTCAAATATATATATTACGCAAATATCAAGTGCCTCTGTTTGACTTGTCGATTAAAGATTCGGAGAGATTTTTAAAAAAACAAATGCCATACAATTCAAATCATCGAAAGCTGATTGTGAATATGCTAAAAGATATTAGTCATTTGCAAACACAAAAAAATGATGATCTCGCTTTTAAAAATAAATTTATTCACAAATTTTATATATTTATTGAAAAATGCGAAGAAAACCCATTGATTGATGAGGGGTTATCATGATTCAATTTTTTGGTTATTCTTGGGCTTATCCATGGGTGCTTTTTTTGTTGTTGGTCTTACCCATTTTATTTTATTTTTATAATAACAATCAGAAAAAAAAATCAACTTTTCAAATAAGCTCTGTACAGCTTTTTAAAGTTTGGAAAAATAAAGGCAAAGCTCAGTTTGTATTGTTCAACGATATTTTACTTTTTTTGAGTTTATGTTTATTTATTTTCGCTTTAGCTCGTCCGCAGACGATGGATTCTAAAGTTAAAAGAACATTGGATGGTTTAGATATCGTTATTGTTTTAGATGTTTCGGATAGTATGCTCATTGAAGATATGAAGCCTCTGAATCGCCTTGAGTCGGCCAAAGAAACAATTGCTTCCTTTGTCAAGCAAAGATCTTCTGATCGAATTGGTTTGGTCATTTTTGCAGGTGAAGCTTTTACCTTAGTTCCACCAACTTTAGATTATCAACTGATTAATGAACGTGTTTCACAAATACAAACGGCTAGAGATGCAAGGATCAAAGATGGTACAGCCATCGGTGTGGCCCTGGCAGCAGGTGCTGCTAGATTAAAAGATTCGCAAGCAAAATCTAAAGTGATGATATTTTTAACTGATGGAGAAAATAATTCAGGAACTATTGACCCTGAAACAGGTCTTGAAATTGCTAAAGGTTATGGTTTAAAAATTTATTCTATCGGTCTTGGTAAAGATGGAGCGACTCAATTACCAATTTATACACAGGACATGTTTGGTAACAAAGTTAAGCGTTATCAACCATTCGAGAGCACGGTGAATGAAAATTTACTCAGTCAGATGGCTAAAGTGACTGGCGGAAAGTATTTCAGAGCAACTAAAGAAAATTCATTAGAGGGTGTTTTTAGTGAAATTAATAAATTAGAAACTGTCAAAATTGAAGATCAAAAATTTGTTCGATACAACGAGTTTTTTTATATATTTTTGTCTTGGGGATTGGTGATGTTGGCTGTTAATCGTGTTTTAAATTTAACTCTTTTAAGAAGAGGTCCATGATGTCGGTTTTGAAGTGGGGAAATCCATCAGCTTTTTGGTTATTAGGGTTATTATTTTTATATGTTGTATTTTATTTTGTGATTGAAAAACAGTTTGAAAAAAAGATTAATTCACATTTTGGTGCTAAAGTTGCACCTTGGTTGAGAAGTCGTGTTTCAATTTCAAAAAGAAGGATGCAATTATTTTTTCAATCTATTGCTATTATTTTGTTTATCTTGGCTTTAGCTCGGCCACAAATCGGACAATCTGAACAAGAAGTAAAAAGCGAAGGTGTTGAGCTCATGATTTTGGCTGACGTTTCAGATAGTATGTTGGCAGAAGATGTCAAACCATCAAGACTAGAACAGCTTAAAATAGATTTATCAAAATTGATGGATTTGATGCCGGGAAATAAAACAGGTTTGATTGCGTTTGCGGGAAGTGCAGCTTTGATGTCACCTTTGACGTCTGACCCAAGTGCTCTTAAAATGTATATTCAATCTTTAGATACTTATTCAGTCTCATCACAAGGGACTTCGTTTGAAACGGCACTGTCTTATGCTAAAGAAGCTTTTGATAAGGGTGGTGTTACGCAATCACAAAGCTTAAAGACAACAAGAGTTGTTATTGTGGCCTCAGACGGTGAAGATCAAGAACCTGGCGCTATCGAAGAAGCAAAAGCTTTGGCAAAAGACGGTGTAAAAATTATTTCCATTGCCTATGGAACTGAAAAAGGGGCTTCGATTCCAACGAGAGATCCATTTGGAAATTTAACAGGAATGAAAAAAGATAAATCAGGTCAAACAATTTTGACTCAAGTTAAAGGAGATTTTTTAAAGCAGTTGGCTCAAGAAGGACAAGGAAGTTTTTATTTTGCCAATTTTAATGGTGAACACTTAAAACAAATTGCAAATGATGTTAATCAATTTGAAAAGGCACAGTTTGATAGCACTATGGTTGTTCAGTACGATGAGAAGTTTATTTATCCACTCAGCGTGGGGCTTTTGATTTTTATGCTTAATTTATTAATGAACGATCAAAATAAACAACCAATGCAATGGAAAGGACGTTATGAATACGAAAGTTAATTTTCATAAGTCTATTTTTATAGTCTTGTTGTTTTTTTTAAATGCTGTAAAAGCTGAGGATTTAGGAGGGAATCCTTTAAACTTTCCTCACTTATCTTCATTTTATTATAGCTATAAAGCAAATCAGGCTTTAAAAAATAAAAATCCAGAATCAGCATTTGAATATATGCTTAAAGTACTTGAAACAGAATCTTACTCTGCATCTGTTCATTCTAATATGGGTGTTGTATTTGATTATATGCAAAAAAAAGACGAAGCTGAAAAATCATTTCAACAATCTCTTAAAATAGTCGATCAGTATAAAAATTTAATTTATCCTTCTGATTTGTTTCAGGTATATTATAATTTAGGTGCATTTTACGGAGCTGCGAAAAAAATTGATGAGGCTCTTGTCTTTTATCAAAGAGCATTAGATATTGATCCTGCATCAATTGAAACTAAACACAACATTGAGCTATTGATTCAGCAACAACAGCAGCAACAACAACAAGGCTCCGATCAAAAAGAATCTCAAGATAAAACGGATCAATCAAAAAATAATGACAAAAACAAAGATAACAAAGATCAAGACAAGAAAGATCAAAAAGATCAAAAAGATCAGGATAATAATGATCAAAAAGATCAAAATAAAGATCGAGCACAGTCTCCTAAGTATCAACCTCGTCCATTTAAAGGTGATCAATTGAGTGAAGGAGATGTTAAAAAAATACTAGGCGAGTTATCAGAGCAGGATAAGAAAATTAGAGCTAATTTTAATAAAAAAGATCGTAAAGAGGGCCGTCATGATAAGGATTGGTAGATTGAAATTAGAATTTATTGCATTGATGATATTATTTTACGCGCATGTTGTATTTGCATCTGAATCACTTAAAGTCGAAGTTCAGCCAGACTCCGTGGGTGTTGGTGAAACAGTTCAGATTATTTTAACAATACAATCAACAGATGATTTCGAATCTTCAGAGCCGCAGGTTCCTGATATTTCTGGAATGAAATTGCTTCAAGCTCAAAATGGTGGCCAATCGTCATCAACGAGAATGAACATTATCAATGGAAAAACAGAGTTTATGAAATCTGTTCAGCAGCAATTTATTTTTATTTATCAAGCTGTACAATCCGGAGTTGTGACGATTCCGTCAATGAGTGTTTCGGTGAATGGAAAGACTTTAACTTCGGCTCCTCAAAAAATTTCGATCTCTAAAACAGCAACGCAAAACCCACAAAATAATCGACGTGGTGGCTCTATTCCAGGTCGTCCGCAGTTTGGACAGCCAGATCCTGATCCATTTTCAAACGAAGAAGATATGTTTGAACAGCTGATGAAGCAACGTGAGAAGATGATCGAAGAGATGCAACGACAAATGGGAATTCCCCAGGGGCGTAGTGGTCGTTCTCAATTCGGTCAGCCTCAACAATTACCAAATTTAAAGATGGATGTTAATACAAATGAAGCTTTCTTTTTAGTCCTCGATACAGATAAAACAACGGCTTATGAGGGAGAGCAAATCACCGCAAATTGGTATTTGTACACACGAGGTCGTGTTGAGTCTTTAGATCGTGCTAAATTTCCAGATTTAAAAGGCTTTTGGAAAGAAATAATTGAAGAGGTTCCTGCATTAAACTTTGAAGATGTTATTGTTAATAACTTGCCTTATCAAAGAGCTCTATTGGCAAGTCATGCTTTATTCCCGATTAAAGCTGGGGTTTCAGCAATTGATGAATTTAAAATCAAAGCTAAAGTGAGATTGCCAACAACGTTTGGTTGGGGGCAATTAAATGAATACACAAAAGCCTCGCGAAGACTACCTCTTAAAATTTTACCTCTGCCTGTTGAAGATCGTCCAAAATCTTTTTCAGGTGCTGTAGGACAATTTCAAATACAAACACAGATAGATGGTTTACAATTTCCAGCACAGCAGCCAATATCATTAAAAGTGCGTTTTGAGGGGCAAGGGAATGCTAAATTAATTGAATTGCCAGGTGTTGATTGGCCAGAAGGGCTTGAGGTTTATGATACAAAAAGTGAATCAAAGTTTTTTAAAAATGGCCAAAGTTTTAAAGAGTTTGAAATATTATTGTTAGCTCAAAAAACAGGTGATATTAAGATTCCACAAATTAATTTTTCTTATTTTGATCCTCAGTTGAAAAAATATGTTACTAAGTCAACTGAAGAGTTTTCGGTCAAAATAACAGAGGCCTTAAAGGGGAACGGTGGAAATTCACTCAAATTAAATTCGATCAGCAAATCAGCACAACCTGTTGAAAAAAACTATTTACCGGTGACTGAGCTCAAAGCCGGAGTGTTGAATTGGAATCAAAATCGATATTATTTTTTATTTTTAATGACTTTAGTGGTTATGTTATCCGTTGTTCTGAAGCCGCTCTGGATGTTGAGAAAAATCAGTTTTTCTCCGAATTTGAAGTTTAAAGTGCATGAAAAATTGAATCAATTAGAACAAGCAAATAAAACAAAAGATTTTAAGAGATTGGGAGCTGAGTCTGTTAATTTGTTGTATTTGCTAACAGCCTCTCTAGCACAAGAGAAAAATTCAAGTGAAGATTGGTCAGCTTTGATTTATAAAATGCCGGAAAATTACAGACTAACGTATGAACAAAAATTAAATGATTTATTTGATTATTTTCAAACAGTTGGTTTTGCACCTGAATCAATGCGAGAGCAAATTTTAAATCAAAGGCCCATGAGTCAAATGTTAGATGAATTAAGAAGCACCGCAGGCAAAATAGTATCTGAATTATCATAAAAAAGCTTTAAAAACTTGCGCACTCTGATTTTCACTTGTAGCCTTTTATTTTGGGTTAGGTGAGTTGAGTGATTAATTTACGTTTAAATTTTTATTTGAGTGTTTTTTGTTTACCTATAGTGACGGTTTTGTCAAGTTGTGCATTATTTCAAACTCCAGTTGTAAAGGATGGACAAAACTTATCACCTCAAGCATCAGGTCAAAGGTCTGAATATACGCAAGAAGGTGATCTTGAAAAGTTTAGACTTTCGCAAGCAAGTGCAGTAACAGACGATGCTCATAGCAATCAAGAGTTGGAAACGATTCCGATTGAAATTAATGAAAATGTAGAAATGTGGATTCGATATTTTCAAGGCCGTGGTCGCCCACATATGGAAAGATATTTAGCTCGCTCAACACGATATGAAGCTTTAATGAAAAAAGTTTTGCGTGATAATAAACTACCGGAAGATTTATTTTATATCGCATTAATTGAGTCAGGATTTAGTTCAAGTGCATTTTCACACGCATCGGCTGTGGGGTATTGGCAGTTTATTCGCGGAACTGGGAAAAGATATAAATTACAAATTAACAAAATGGTTGATGAACGCCGAGATCCAGTTTTAGCAACACAGGCGGCCGCAGAATATTTTAAGGATTTATACGGAATTTTTAATTCGTGGTATTTATCAATGGCTGCTTATAATGTTGGAGAAGGTCGAGTTCTTCGCGCTGTTAAAAAGTATAAAACAAAAGATTTTTGGGAATTGGCGAAAAATCGTAAAGCCTTACCTCAAGAGACTGATAACTATGTTCCTAAATATATTGCTGCAAAGTTAATTGCTAAAAATCCTGACAAGTATGGATTTGAAGGAATTGATTATATGACACCAATTGAATTTGATCATTTAACATTTACTCAGCCGATTAACTTGCGTCAGATGGCTGAAAAAATGAATATCAATTACGAAGATTTTAAAGATTTAAACCCAAAATTTAAAGGTGAAATAGCACCTTTGGATGGTGATAAATTGAATTTGAGAATTCCTGCGGGAACATCTGAAGTTGCGATGTTAGCGGCTCAAAGCAGTGTGGCTTCGATTGTTGATTTTGTTCCTGATCAAAAAGATACTCAGGAGTATAAAGTCCGACGTGGTGATAGTATTGGTTCTATAGCAAGACGTTACAGAACTTCTGTGGCGTTTTTACGAGAGTTAAATGATTTTACTCGTAAAAAACGCATTAAAGTGGGGCAAGTCATATTAGTTCCTGATCGAACACCTCTTAAAGAACGAACAAAATCAAATCAAGCTAAAAAAAAAGAAAAAAATGATAACATAAAAACTGAATTTTATATTGTAAAAAGAGGCGATAGCCTTGCATCTATCGCCGAAAAATTTAATTTATCTATTAATGATTTAAGTCGAGCTAATAATTTAAAAAGAAAATCTAAATTAAGAGCGGGTATTCGCTTAGTCATTCCTAAAAACGGCTAAGTTTCCAAAAAAAAACTCTAAGCTAATCATCTTCGATAGGCTTAGAGTCAAGGGGAATGAAACCAATCCATGAAATAAAATGTATATAAATTTTTTCCTTCCATTGCAGTATAACACCGCAGGTTTTCACCCTTTGGTAGCTGGCTGGCATTTTAAAGCCCCTATAGCTTTGCGTCCCACAGTTTCCCGGTGGTTTGCCCTGAGGCAAAGGAAGGATACGGTTTTACCCGTATTCTTTCAAACCGCTAGTGACCTCCTATAAGTATAAGCAGTCATTAACAAGTGCACTTAATAAATAAGCGCACGCCTTTGAAACATGTAAATTATTTTATTATTTTAGATCGTCACTTTGGAACTTTATCGTTATGATCGAAAACTCTTCTCATAAAACGTACCCCCATGTTAACTAACTACTGAACCCAACTGACCTTTAATTAGGCTGAATCAACAACCCTGTCGAGCTTACGTTAGTTGCATCTTTGTATGAATTAAGAATAACTTAGATTTGAATTTATTTTCCATTATATTTTTTTGATTCTCAAAAAAGTATAAAAAGCGTTTTTGTCTGAGATTTTCCTACAATTTTGATACATTTTTAATTTTAAAATAAGACAAAAATAAGGTAAAAGAAAAGTCACTATCAAAGGAAAATAATCGCATGGTTTCGTTTAACGCTGTAACAAAACAACAAGGTTCTAAAATTTTATATTCAAATGGATCATTTCAAATTAATCCTGGTGAAAAAATTGGACTCGTAGGACCAAATGGGGCAGGTAAAACGACAATTTTTCGATTGATCATGGGTGAAGAAAATCCAGATCAAGGGACAATCAGTAAACCAGATAAAATTCGTGTTGGTTATTTTTCGCAAAATATTGAAAACATGAAGGGACGATCGGTTTTAGCGGAAGTTTTATCTGCTGGAGGTTTTGATCAGATTAATCAACAGATTAAAACTTGTGAAGAGAAGTTAAGTAATCCTGATTTGACAGAAGATGAAATGACAAAGGTTTTGGAAAAATACGGCGAATTGCAATCGCAGTTTGAAGCTCTTGGCGGCTACGACTTAGAATCGCGAGCAACTGAGATTTTAGGTGGTTTAGGCTTTTCGAATGATGACATGCAGTTAGATGTTGGCCAGTACTCTGGCGGGTGGAAAATGCGCGTTACGTTGGCGAAAATTTTATTATTAGTTCCTGATGTTTTATTGATGGATGAGCCAACAAATCATTTAGATGTTGAATCAATTATTTGGTTAGAAGCGTGGTTGCAAAACTTTAAAGGTTCGCTATTGATGACATCGCATGATCGTGATTTTATGAATCGGTTAGTCACTAAAACTATAGAAATCGCAAACAGACAAATTACAACTTATGGTGGTAATTATGATTTTTATGAAAAAGAGCGCGATATTCGTAAAGAGCAATTGATTGCGGCGGCTAAACGTCAAGATGATATGTTGGCTAAAGAAGAAGAGTTTATCGCAAGATTTGCAGCGCGCGCATCACATGCAGCTCAAGTCCAATCACGTGTTAAAAAGTTAGAAAAAATTGATCGTATTGAAATCCCAGCAGAAGATCGTGTGATGGATTTTGTATGGCCAGAGCCTCCTCGTGGTGGTGACGAGGTTGTTAAATTTGAAAATTTAAGCAAAGTTTATTCCTTAAAAGATGGTCGTGAGAAAAATGTTTTTTCTGGAGCTACGGCTTTGGTGAAGCGTTTAGATCGTGTTGCGATTGTCGGTGTTAATGGCGCCGGAAAATCAACCTTACTTAAGATAATCACAAAACAAACTGATGCAACATCTGGTGTGTGTAACATTGGTCCTAGTATTCAATTGGGTTATTTTTCTCAGAACTCATTAGACTTGCTTGATCCAAATAAAACAATTTTGCAAGAAGTTGAAACCCGAGTACCAAATGCATCTTTAGGCTCAATTAAGTCGTTATTAGGCGCGTTTTTATTTTCAGGAGATGAGGTCGAAAAAAAGATTTCCGTTTTGTCTGGTGGTGAAAAATCACGAGTGATTTTAGCCTGTATTTTATCACACCCTGTGAATTTGTTAGTCTTAGATGAGCCAACAAACCATCTTGATATTAAGTCTCGAGAGGTTTTGCTTAAAGCGATTAAAGAATTTCCTGGTACTGTTATGATGGTTTCGCATGATCGTTATTTTTTACGTGAAATTACAACTCGTGTTTTTGAAATCGACAAAAATAAAGTAACAACTTTTGATATGACCTATCCAGAATATCATGAGCGCGTTATGGCACGAGTATTAGGTCGGTAGGTGATTTTTATTTTGTTGTCTTAGCACGTATTCGGCTCAGTGATTGAGGTCGCAAGCCGATATATGTCGCAATGATATTGAGTGGTACTCGGTTAATGAGGTGAGGGTTGCGTTTAACAAAGTTGTGATATCTCTCTTCTCCTGTCAGTAAAAGAAATTCGCTTTCACGATTTTCTTTTTCGATATACACTTTTTCAGCGCCTAGTCGTCCGATTCTTTCCCAGCAGCTATGACGAGAGTAAAGTTTTTTAAAGTCTTCATAATTTATAACAAGTAAGTATGTATTCTCTATGGCCCTGCAGTTAAAACTTGCAGGGGTGTTGGTGAGTAAATTAGCGTAGCAAGTTGCGGGTTCACCTTCTGATATAAAATAATTTGTGATTTCTTCTTCATTCTTTATATAAAAATTATGAAGTAAGCCTTTAACAACAAAACCCATTAATTTGAATTCATCACCTTGTTTATAAAAATAATCCCCCCGGTTTAATTTTCGAATACTTAACAATGATATAAAGTATAAAAACTCAGTCGGGGGAATTAGAGTGTAGCTTGATAAATAACTTTTTATTTTCTCAATAGCAAGATCAAGGGTCATATAATATTTAGTTCTTTTGTATAAGGGTTGATTTTAAAAAAGTTTCAATTGTTTTCCAAACAGTTAGGAAGTCACTTGGTTTGGCCGCAGAAAAGTTATTTACTTCTTCGTGATAAAAACCAGGGAATAAAACAGTTTTCATGTTAACGCTTGATTTACTTTGAGCAGCTATTGAATTAATTTTATTGTTGTACATTTCTAAATGTCTTGGTGTAACGGCTCCATCATGTTCGCCATGAAGGATTAATACAGGAGTTTTCATTTGAGCGAGTTTATTTAAACTTCCGATGCCATCAATAATATGATCTCTAACAGTTAAAAATGCGATTGGTTTAGCGAAAAATTTTAATACAGGATTACTTTGTTGATCTTTAGACATTTCATAAAGATCAGTAAAGCCACCATATGAAATAACACTTTGAACTCGGTCTTTCATTATATCGCTCGCTGCCGCATGTAGCGCAAGTGGCCCACCGACAGAGTGTCCAACGAGTGTTATTTTTTTACCAGTTAATTTGTTTAAGAATAGAGTGGCGCCACGTGTAGCGCTGAGCCAACTTTGTAGAGATCCTCTTCCTAATGAAACACCGTAATTTGGGTATTCCATGACTGCAACTGTGTAGCCAAGTTCTGTTAACTTATCAGCAGCAGGATTGTTGAGATAATCAATCACGGTGTGTTGATTTGATAATAACATTAAAACAACTGGCGAGTGAATGTTTCCTAGATTTTGGGTTTTGATTGCTAATGTGGTTTGAGCTTCTGAGAAGTTAGCTTCATTATTTGCGTTGATATTAATTTTAGACCAATCGAGTAATTTATCTCCATCTAAATCAAAAATCATAGTTTTTGAATTAATGTGTGTGTTGAGTGCTGTGCGATTTTGTACTGTTTCTCCTGAATTGTATCTTCTGAAGATGCTTAACCAGCCAACGTTGATTGTGTTTTGTTTTGGGTAATTTTGCGATAGTTTGTTTAAGAGTTGATAGTTATTGGTGTTAATGAGTTGCTGATGCATAAGAGGGTTCGAGATTCTTTCAAGAATCGTACTTTGATAGTCTGATTGAGCATACGTTGTGAGTGCACAGCAAGCGATACCGATTGATAAGATTGTTTTTTTAACCATAAAATCCTCTTTGTTGGGGTTAGGGGTTGGGTTTGTTTTTTGGGTAAAATATCATAATTTTTAAAAAAATAAGTTTAATCATTGTTAAGCCGTGATTTCTTAACAATTGTTAAGGAATCAATGGTCAATTACTACATAATCGTCTAAATTTGAGACACTTTTGCTTTGAGTTGACCTTATTTTGAGTGTCACCATAGAGCTATTTGTGTTTGATAAACATTTTAAACTGGAATAAAAATAACTTATGGCAAATCGTGAAATATTAAAACTTATGGCTGGTTTCAAAAGATTTAGAGATAAATACTATTTCGGTGATGAGCCTCTTTACTCAAAGCTTGCGACAGGTCAAAGTCCATCAACATTGATTATCGGTTGTAGTGATTCTCGAGTTGATCCTGCACTGATTTCGTCATCATCGCCCGGAGAACTTTTTATTGTTAGAAATGTTGCCAATCTCGTTCCGCCTTACGAGTCGAGTGGTACAGGACGCCATGGTGTGAGTGCTGCGATTGAGTTTGCTGTTGTGCACTTAAAAGTGCAGAATGTTGTGGTTTTGGGGCATCGTCAGTGTGGGGGAATTAAAGCCTTAATGCAAGGGAGTGCAGATTCCAGTGATAGTTTTATAGGTCCGTGGATGGGGATAGCTAATGAAGCTCGAGAAAAAATTTTGGCTCAGCATTCAAATGAAGATTTTGAATCGCAATGTAAGCAGTGTGAGCTTGAAGGAATTAAAGTTTCGATTAAAAATTTAAATTCATTTCCGTTTGTGCGTGAGGCTATTGAAACGCGTCAACTTAATATTTTAGGTATTTATTTTGATTTAGAGCATGGCGCACTTTTAGAATTCGACTCAGCGAATGATAAGTTTGTGCAGTTAGATATTTAATTATGTTTATTAACGTGTTTTTTTTTATGAATCGGTGAACCATTTTTTGATTTTGATTGAGTTACCTTTTGATCTATTAGATTTTGACAGTTTTTCAAATCTAGAGTTGTTGCTGATTGAGTTTGAGATGTTTTTGAATGGTTTTTGGGCTGTGCTGCAAGAATTTCTAATATTTTTTTTATAGCTACTGACACTTTTTCTTGAATGTCTTTATTTGTTAAGTCTCTACATTTTTTTGGATTGATTGTTGGTCCACTCGTTTCGTTACTGTATAAATTTAAAACTTGAGTCACATGATAAAAAATACTTCTTTGATCATTGACTGGGATTTTATACGAAACCTCGCTCAGGGTGTTGTCGTAATCACAAACTTTGATTTTATTTTCAGCGACAATGTAAAAGTTTTTATCGTCATTGAAGGTATAGGTGTTTGATATTGAGTCAAAAAAACCCAATTCGTTTGTTGTATTAATTAATTGTTGAGCCGACTTTAAACACTGGAGTTCTTGAGTGTATTTTGAGGCTTGTGCAAATGCACTATATGTACTGATTGCTAAAAATAATAAAATGACATTTTTCATGAAAGATCTCCTTGTGTAAGGGCCTATTTTATTTTCACTTGAGGTTGATTGAGTGTCATGCATTTTTGCTGATAAATTAAAAAAAACTGAGTTTTTGCTCCATTTTTACAAGCTCAAACATAATCAAATGCAGCATAGTCATTTGACTTAAGACTAGCTCGAAGTTAGCCTTTGAAGTGATTATTACCTCTTGAAAGGCTGCACATGTCGCAAACAAGTTCTGTTCCTGAAATACGTCGGTTAAAAGATTTAAATACTTTGGTGAGTTTATCAAAGCGTCGCGGTTTTGTTTTTCAAAGTTCTGAAATTTATGGTGGTCTTGGCAGCTGCTGGGATTATGGGCCGCTGGGATCTTTGATGAAGTTAAATGTTAAACGGGCTTGGTGGAACGCGATGACGCGCAGGTCAGATATTGTTGGTCTTGATGCTGCAATTCTTATGCACCCAACTGTTTGGAAAGCGTCAGGTCATGTTGATGGATTTTCAGACCCATTAGTTGACTGTAAAGACTGTAAAACTCGTTTTCGCGCAGACAATACAGATTCCTACTTAACAAAAAAACAATGTCCTACGTGTGGTGGTAAGAACCTATCAGAAGAGAGAAATTTTAACCTCATGTTTAAAACTCATATGGGACCTCTTGAGGATTCTGGGTCTGTTGTTTATTTACGTCCTGAAACGGCGCAAGGGCATTTTGTTAACTTTCAAAATTGTCAGCAATCTTCACGTTATAAAATTCCGTTCGGTATTGCGGCCATCGGTAAATCATTTCGTAATGAAATTACACCAGGGAACTTTATTTTTAGAACGCGTGAGTTTGAACAAATGGAAATGCAATATTTCGTTAAGCCAGGAACTGACGAAACATATTTTAAAGAGTGGAAAGAGCGTCGTTGGAATTTTTATGTGAAGTATGGAATTCGTCCAGAAAATTTAAACTTTAAAGACCATGATAAATTAGCGCATTATGCACGCGCGGCTGTTGATGTTGAGTATAAATTTCCAATGGGATTTTCTGAACTTGAAGGTATTCATAATCGCTCAGATTTTGATTTAACCCAGCACTCTAAATTTTCTGGTAAAAATTTAGAGTATTTTAATGAATCCGAAAAAGAGAAGTATATTCCTTACGTTATTGAAACCGCTGTTGGTTGTGATCGTTTATTTTTAGCGTTTATGTGTGATGCTTACCGTGAGGAAGTGACTTACACAACAGATGAAAATGGTAAAAAATCAGAAGACGTTCGTGTTGTTTTGGGATTACATCCAGATATAGCTCCAATTAAAGTTGCCGTATTACCTCTTTCTAAAAAAGATGAATTGTCATTGCCTGCAAATGCTTTACGTGATCAGTTAGCTGAGGATTTTGATGTGACATATGATGAAACAGGTTCAATTGGAAAACGATACCGTCGTCAAGATGAAGTTGGAACGCCATTTTGTGTGACTTACGATTTTGATTCTATCAATGATGGTGCGGTTACGGTGCGGCACCGAGATAAAATGACTCAAGAAAGAATTAAAATTAAAGAATTAAATCAATATATCGCTGTCCAGTTAAAGCAATTTTAATTGGTCATTGTGTTTTATAAAATTGAACGTTCTAAAATAGAATGTTCTTAAGAAAGGGATTCGTGTCATGGAGACTGTTAACGCGAAAAATAATTCTTATCAAAAACCAGAAAAATTTGTTTACTATTTTGCCGCAGGTGAAGCTGATGGCAATGCAGGGATGAAAAACACTCTGGGTGGAAAAGGTGCCAATTTAGCAGAAATGACAGCTATTGGGTTGCCAGTTCCTCCTGGATTTACGATATCAACTGATATTTGTACGGCGTATTATGCTGAAGGTTCAAAATTGCCAGAATGGGTTAAGCCAGATGTTTTAAAAGCTTTGTCCCGTGTAGAATCTAAGATTGGAAAAAAATTTGGTGATACGCAAAATCCATTGTTAGTGAGCGTTCGATCTGGTGCAAGAGCCTCAATGCCAGGTATGATGGATACAATTTTAAATTTAGGTTTAAATGATCAAACTGTTGAAGGGTTATCAAAAAGTTCGAATAATCCAAGGTTTGCTTGGGATTCATATCGTCGTTTTATTCAAATGTATTCAGATGTTGTTATGGGAATGAATTCATCATTGTTAGAAGTCACTTTAGAAGATATGAAGGCAGAAAAAGGAATTCATTTAGATACAGAGTTAACAGCCGATGATCTAAAAAAATTAGTTAAAAAATTTAAAGATCTTGTACAGCAAATGACTGGGCAAAGTTTTCCAACTGATCCTTACGAGCAACTTTGGGGTGCAATTAGCGCCGTTTTTAAAAGTTGGAATACGCCGCGTTCAATCACATATCGTGAATTACATCACATTCCTGCGACGTGGGGAACTGCAGTTAATGTGCAGTCGATGGTTTTTGGTAATTTAGGTGATGATTCAGCAACAGGTGTGGCGTTTACGCGTGATCCGAGTACGGGTGAGCATAAATTTTATGGTGAATTTTTAGTGAATGCGCAGGGTGAAGATGTCGTCGCAGGTATTCGTACTCCTCAGCCAATTTCAATTTTAAAAGAAATTATGCCGGGTCCCTATGCCGATTTGGAGTCTCATTATAAAAAACTAGAAACATATTTTAAAGATATGCAAGATATAGAATTTACGATTGAGAAAAATAAATTGTGGATGTTGCAAACGCGCACAGGTAAACGAACTGCAAAAGCTGCACTTCAAATTGCATGTGATATGATCGATGAAAAGCTTATTACAGAGGAAGAAGCTATTTTGCGTTTAGATCCAGCCTCTCTTGATCAGCTTTTACATCCTACATTAGATCCCAAAGCACAGAAAACTTTATTGGCTAAAGGGTTACCAGCAAGTCCTGGTGGAGTTTGTGGGCAAATCGTTTTTACTCCAGAAGAAGCTGTAGAGTTTAAAGAGCAAGGAAAAAAAGTTATTTTGGTTCGTGTGGAAACATCACCTGAGGATATTGCTGGAATGGTCGCGGCTCAGGGGATTTTTACAACTCGTGGGGGGATGACTTCTCATGCGGCAGTGGTTGCGCGTGGAATGGGTAAATGTTGTGTTGCGGGATGCTCTGAAGTTGAAGTTGATTATGCGCAGGAGCAAATGCGGGTCAAAGGATATGTATTAAAAAAAGGTGATGTGATTACTCTCGATGGAAGCACTGGAGAAGTGTTTTTAGGAGAAGTTAAAACAATTGATCCTAAGCTTGACGGGATTTTTGATCGTATTATGAAAATTGCTGATCAAGTTCGCCGACTTAAAGTACGTACAAATGCAGATACTCCAAAAGATGCACACACTGCGCGTATTTTTGGTGCTGAAGGTATTGGGCTTTGCCGAACTGAACACATGTTTTTTGGTGCAGATCGAATAGATGCAGTACGAGAAATGATTGTTGCTGATACTAAGTCTGAGCGTGAGAAAGCATTGGCTAAATTGCTTCCAATGCAGCGAGAAGATTTTTATCAATTATTTAAAATTATGGAAGGTTATCCTGTAACAATTCGATTACTTGACCCTCCTTTGCATGAGTTTGTTCCACATACAGAAAGTGAAATTCAAGAGCTTGCAAAAAGAATTCAGTATGATGTGAATCGTTTAAAAAACAAAATTCACTCTTTGCATGAGTTTAATCCAATGCTTGGTCATCGCGGATGTCGTTTGGCTGTGACATTCCCAGAAATTTATCAAATGCAATCACGGGCTATAGCTGAGGCAGCTGCTCAATTGACAAAAGAAGGAATGAAACTCATTCCAGAAATTATGATTCCACTGGTTGCTACAGCTAAAGAATTAGAAATGTTAAGAGCTTTAACAGTAGAAACAGTCGAGCGAGTACAAAAAGAAACTCAAACTCGATTTGATTACTTAGTTGGAACAATGATCGAGTTGCCACGTGCTGCGGTTACGGCTCATGAAATAGCACGCCACGCTGATTTTTTTAGTTTTGGAACTAATGATTTAACACAGACAACATTGGGTTTATCACGGGATGATGCTGGTCGGTTTTTAGGAAGTTATGTTAGCCAAGGTATTTTTGCTAAAGACCCTTTTGTGACTATTGATCAGACTGGTGTGGGAACATTAGTTAAAACAGGAGTTGATCTTGGGCGACAGGCTAAAGGTAACTTAAAGGTTGGTGTTTGTGGTGAGCATGGTGGTGATCCAGATTCAATCGAATTTTTTGAAAATGTTGGTTTGGATTACGTGAGCTGTTCTCCTTACCGAGTGCCTATTGCGAGATTGGCGGCAGCAAAATCTTTTTTAAAAAGAAAGCAGAAGTAATTATTGTGTCAAAAATACGTTGTGTGAATGTTAAATGAATCAAGTTCTTGGTTATGTTTACGTACTCATGGCGGGCATTTGTTTTGGTTTTTTGGGAATTTTTGGACGAATTGCATTTCAGCAAGGATTAACCGTTGGAGAACTTCTGACGTACAGATTTTGTTTAGCGAGTTTAATCCTTTGGTTTTTGTTACTTGTTTTTAAACCAAAACTGATTCGATTGCCGATCAAGCAAGTTTTAATTTCTATTTTGCTTGGCTGTTTTGGTTATGCTGTTTTTTCCACTTTATATTTTATGTCGATTCAGGGTATATCTGTGGCCTTGGCGGCTTTGTTGTTATTTACCTTTCCTGTATTTGTAAATATCGGTGCGCATTTTATTTTAAAAGAACGAATGCAAAAAACGCAGTTGATCAGTTTAATTATGGCAATCAGTGGTTTAATTATTTTATTATGGGGACCACTTTTTGTTCAGTCATTTAAATCTGTGGTTTATGCTTTATTGGCAGCTTTGGCCTATGCTGTTTATGTTTTAGTGAGTGGTCGTTTACAAAAAGGTGTTGAGCCACTATCATCAAGTTTATATGTTATTACAGCAGCAGCTGTGACTTTATTTTTATGGCATTTACCAAACATGCAAAAATTAGTTTATTTAAATATAAATGAATTGTTTACGATTTTAGGATTGGCCGTAGTATGTACTGTGATTCCATTGACGCTATTTTTATCTGGTTTGCAAAGATTATCGAGTTCTAAAGCATCAATTGTTGTTATGATTGAACCCGTGGTTGCTGCAATAGCTGCGTGGATGATTCTTGATGAAAAAATGTCTTTTAATCAAAGTTTAGGTTCTTGTTTAGTTGTGTGTGCATTGTTTTTAAATACAAAAAAAGGCTAACGAATTCGTTAGCCTTTTGAAATCTGAAACTGAATAAATACAAGTTGAGAATTAATCTAAACCAGGAATTGGAAGTTTGATTTCATTAATGATTGGATAGCATTTTGATAAAATCATTTTTGATTGGATGACTGACATTGCAAATTGACCAAGTAAAACTTCAGCATTTTCAGGAACTGATTTTGAGTAGTATTTTTGGCAATTTTTAATAATATTGGCTTGTAAATTTAAAGTTGTAGTTATTGGCGCACAGAATTTTTGATTGATTTTGTATTTAGTTAATAAAGTACTCAAAGCAACAACACTTTGATTTAAACTTTGTGTTGTTTCGCATGCGATATCCCATTGTTCTTGCATAGGTAAGTGCTGTTGGCTGACAACTCTGATCTTATCTAAATTTTGATTGATTCCATCAACTGTTGCTAATAAGGCTTCGCCAAATTTTGTGAAATCAAAGAAGTTAAATAAGTCTGCTTGTGCATTTAATCCAAGGATCATAGTTAATAATAAAATTGTCTTTTTCATATAGAGAGCTCCCTTAATTTGAATATGTTTAGAGCTTTTGTGCTACCGTGTTCTGTAAAACAAGGCTAGGAAGTTTTAAAGTTTGAGAAAAAAATACAAAAGATTAGGGGGTTGCCATTGTGATTTACTTTATGGCACGCTTTATATCTAAGTAATAAATTCAAAATGAAAAATGGTGAGTTACAAATGTATAATCAAAACCGTGTTATGATCCCAGCAGTATTGGTTCAAAATGGTCAAAAAGAACAAGTCAATTTATCAATGGAAAATGGCGGAGTGAGTTTTGGACAAACGTATCACCAGTACTCTGATCTTAAGTTTGAGATTGGTGGCTCTAACGATTCTTTGTTGTTTATACATTTACCAAATAACCTAAGTTTATATATTGAGCTGAGTTTTGAAAATAAAAAATTACTTCAACAGATTGAAAGTCAGCAGGATATATTTAGAGATCTTTTTAAGAAAAAGCGTTCAACTTATAAGTTTGATATTATTGTTTTAGGTGCATTTTTAGCTATTGTGAGTTTGGTGATTTACTTTCGTGGTCCATTATTTTCAAGCGTATCAGCTTTATTTCCGCAAAGTTTAGAGCGAAAAATTGGAAATAAGATTTTTCAGAAAGATTCAAAAGATACATTTTTAGCACAACAAGAGGCTGAAAAAAAATTATATGATTTAGTTAAAAACATAAAATCTTTTGATGAAAGTCAGTATACGATTCATTTATCATCTAAATCTGAGCTTAACGCTTATGCTACGTTAGGTGGACATATTTTTGTTAATGTTGGACTCATTAAAAAATTAAAAACACCGGAGCAGCTTTTAGGTGTTGTTGCACATGAAATGGTGCATGCTCGAAATAGACATGTTGTTAAAAACTTATTTCAAAGTGCGGGAGTTTTTATATTTTTTCAGGCCTTATTAGGAGATATTTCAGGAGTAGCCGCGGTTTTAATTGATGGAGGTGCTCCATTGCTTAATTTATCTTATAGTCGAGATTTAGAGACTGAAGCGGATATTCAATCAGTATCGATATTAAATGACAGCGATATTGATCCGAGTGGTTTAATTGCAGCATTAGAAATTATTGAAGTAGAATCTAAAAAATTAGCTGCAGAAATGCCAGGTGCTGATATATTAGCAAAAATTGAAAAACATAATTTTCTACGCTCACATCCTGTGACGCTAGACCGCAATGCCGAAATTAAAAAAGAAATTGATAAACAATCTAAAAACCTAAAATATAAAGACTTAAGTCAATTATGGCTTAATCTACAAAAGTCAGTTTCGAATTTGTAGAATGATAAAAACTTAAGAGGGACTATGAATATAGTTGAACAAGGTTCTGCCGCTTTTCAAATATTAAAATGTGATTTATTGCCAAATGAAACTATTATTGTTGAGCCAGGAGCTATGGCGAGTCAAGATGTTGGCATTGTTCCAGATACGGTTATGAATGGTTCTTTTTTTAAAGCACTTATTCTTAAGTTTTTGGGTGGGGAAAGTTTTTTTATCAATCATTATCGCAATCAATCCAGCAAAGTGCAGTCAATGTATATTTCGCAAACGACCCCTGGTGATATCCAAGTTTTAAATTTAAATAATGAAGAAATTTTTTTAGAGTCAGGAAGTTTTGTTGCACGAACGTCTGGAGTTCGTACTGAAGTTAAGTGGGCAGGATTTGCGAGTTTAATTGCTGGCGAAGGATTGTTTAAGTTAGCTTTTTCGGGTGTAGGTCAAGTTTGGTATGGGTGTTACGGTGCTGTTGTTGAAAAAGAAATAGTCGGTGATTATATAGTTGATTCAGGACATTTATTGTTGTGGCCATCGACTGTAAAATTGGAACTTAAATTAGCTGGAGGTTTAATTTCTAGTTTTTTAAGTAAGGAAGGTTTTGTTTTAAAATTGTCTGGACATGGAAAAATTAAATTACAAACTCGCAGTGTTGGTGGATTAGCTCAGTGGCTCAATGCACGTTTTTGGAGATAGGATAAAATTATGCAGTTAAGTACAGCAGACACTCAAAAAATAAATTTTGAATTGCAACATCGTCCTTCTTCGACGATAGCTATTTGCCACGTCCAACCTGGGCAAACCCTTATATCAGAAGGTGGAGCGCTCATGGCTTTGAAGGGGCCAGTCACAGTGAATACAACAACTCACCAAAAAAAAGGTGGCGGAGTTTTAGCTGGATTGAAACGGATGCTAAGTGGTGAAAGTTTTTTTATGAATCAATACCAAGCAACAGCTGCATCTCAAATTTGGTTATGTTCGCCGTTGCCTGGAGATATGATGATTAAAGAATTAAACGGCGAAAAAATTATCATCTCAGGTGGGTCATTTGTCGCATGTGATTCTAACGTATCAATCGATATGCAGTGGCAAGGGTTGAAAAGCGTATTTTCAGGTGAAAATTTATTTTGGATTAAAGCCCAAGGTGTTGGAAGTATATTGCTGAATAGCTTTGGTTTTATTTATCCGATTGATGTTGATGGTGAGTACATCGTTGATACTGGCCACATCGTGGCTTTTGAAGAAACATTAACTTTTACTATTTCAAAATCTTCAGTTGGTTGGATCGATTCTTTTCTGAGCGGTGAAGGTTTTGTTTGTCGCTTTAAAGGGCGCGGTACTGTGTGGTGTCAGTCTCATAATCCAAAAGAGTATGGACGTGAGTTAACTCCATTTTTAAGACCAAAACAATCATAAGCGAGAGAGGTTTTTATGAATCATAAAGTAGAACACAGACCTGATTTTGCGTGGTTAACAGTGACTGTTGAAAAAGGTCAAAAATTATTTGTTGAGTCGAGTGCGATGGCGAGTATGTCAACGAATATGAAAATGACCACAAAGTTTAAAGGTGGTTTAAGACGATTTATTTCAGGAGAGTCTTTATTTTTATCGGAATTCAAAGCTGAAGGTATAGATGGTGAAGTTACGATTGCTCCGGGCCCAAATGGTGATATTGGCCATTACAATTTAAATAATCAAACTGTATATCTTTCATCAAGTTCATACGTGGCTCATACAGAAGGTGTGAATTATGAAACTAAATTTCAAAAGCTGTCTGCCGGATTATTGTCGGGAGCAGGTTGGTTCTTAGTAAAAATGACTGGAACTGGTGATGTGTGGTTTAATGGGTATGGAGCACTTATTGAGCTTAATGTCGAAGACGAGATGCTTATTGATAACGGTCACTTAGTGGCTTTTACGGAAGGACTTGAGTACGACATGATCAAACTTGGTAATTATAAATCATTGTTTTTTAGCGGTGAAGGTTTTGTTTGTCGTTTTCGTGGCCAGGGAAAAGTTTATGTTCAAACAAAAAAACCATCAGCGTTAGTGGCATGGGCTGATGGTTTTCGTCGAGTTCAAAAATCGAATGGTTAATTAACTTCTTCCATATAAATTTTATGAGTATCGTTTTGAATTTTATGATCGATAACTTTAAATTTTGTATAAGGCTTGCAAAGGACTTCCTCTTCTTCTAAAAATGGAAAACCATTCTCATCAAGCTGCTCAACAAGTGAAAAATCAGCGATGTAGTGACAATTTGTATGGGTTTTTATGATATACGTAATGTTGCCTTCGAATGTTGGATAGCCAATTGTTGTACTCGTATATGATTCATTTGTGATGATATTTCCAATAGCATACTTCTCATTAAACAAGGCTATTTCCGAATCATTTTTAAAAGAAATATTTTGTATACGTTTAACGAAACCATTATAAGGGTTTATTTTTTCTAGAGCCCAATTTAAATGTTTACCAATAATTTTAAATTTTTGAAGCGTGTCATTGTCGTTTTGGCGAATAGCTCGATTTAAAAGTTTATAGCCTTCGCCTGTGTAATAAAATAAAGAGAATACTTCTTTTGCAGATAAAAAACATTTTTGAGGATTATAAATCCAATCACGCTTGATGTATTCATTTGTCCAACTGAGAATACTATTGATAGCCTTTTCTTCGTGTTGTGGTTCAGTATTTTTGGGGTCATGAAATAGTTTTTTATCAAGTAAACCATAGTTTTTAACTTTTTGAATAAATTGTTCGTAAGATAAATTTAAATCAGGATCATTAAGGTTTTTTTCAGCATTTTGAACATCTATTAATGTTTTAAATGCACATTGTGGACCAAGATCCATTTTGTAAATCGATTCATTTTTAATAAACTCAGCAACGATTTTATTTTGACTTTGATTGGAGGTTATCAAAGCACTATTCTGTATGGCAAAAGTAAATTCATACGTAAATAAAAAAAATAGTATTTTTTTTAATTGTTTATTGAATAACATTTGATTCCTTATTTTGTATTAACCTTAAAATATTTTTTCACAAATGAGATTTCTTTTTGTTAAGGTAAAAGTACTATATCTTGATGAGCTCATTTTGATAAGGTTACTCTTAGAGTCATTAATATCAATCAGAAATACTTCAGAAACTAATTTTTTCAGAGGTTCAGTAGAAGTAATTGAGTTATCACTTAAATAAAGATCGAGAGTTTCTATGCTACTTATAACTTTTGATAAAGTAACGGTCGATGGTTTTTTTTGTGGTGTAGTGAGTTGGTGCTTAATATTTTCTTCAAGTGCATTATTTAAAATAGTAGCTAAATCTGAAGTAAGACCAGATCGAATACCACTTTGCATATAAAGAGAACTAATTTTTTTTGTTAAAAACTCAATCAATTGAGGGTCTGTGTAAACCAACGCTAAATAATGATCAATTGATAATTGTGCCATCTCAAATGAGTGATTTGAGTCTGAGTTAACTTGTTTTTTTGAAGATTGAGGCCATGATTTATAGAGTTCCTGATTTGACCAGTATTGAATGAAAAATTGATTGTCATTTATATTTAGACCGCCAGAAACTCGATTTAATTGAGTGATGAAATCATAATCAAATAGATTAATAAGTTTTCGAGCATAAAGAAAATCAGTTAATTTGATAACTGGCTGCAACCGCGATTTGAGTTTTTTAATTTCCTTAACTTGTTGAGCTCTTTCGTTGGTCTGGGTGCTTTTGTTTAAATCAGGAATGCGGTAGCCAGAATACGAGTAACTTATTGGACCACTAAACGAAGCATAAGCTTTTTTTAATTTTAATAATCTGTCGTGTATTTCTAATATTAAAGGGTCATCCGGTGATAAGTTTCGATTCATTTTTTCTAGATTGACAAGACGTTGAATTTCTTGTGCTATTTCGCTTTGGCTATTTAACTTTGTTTGAGCATTTAGATATTGATTTGAAAAAAAGCAAATTAAAACCACGAAGTGTTTGAGTATTTGAATTGTATTTTTCATAAAAATCTCTTTTGTTAAATCAGTATATTTAATTCTCTGGTAAGTTAAACGAGTGGGATTTAATTTCAGATACAGCGGAATTTAAATTATTTGCTACATCAGCCAATGGGGAGTTAACCTTATGACTGTAGTACCAGGTTGCTGAAATGGCTGCGATGTCGATTAAAATAATAACTGGTCCATAATAAACAGCAAAAATGATAGCTGGAGTAATAAGAGTAAAAACTGCGACTGCTGTAATAATACCTGCAATAGTTAAAGCTATTTGAGAAACAATGAGTTTTGTTTGGTACTGTTCTTGTTGTGATTTTCTTTCAAAATCATCTATACTTAAAGACTCCTTAATTTTTTTTAAAAACTCACCCATTTTTTTAAAGGCTAATTTCATATCGCTGGTTGCTTGGTCGTAATTTGAATCTAATTTTTGAGTCAAGATTTTCATTTGAGCAATTCTTAATAGTTTATAATCATCTAAGTAAGCCTGAAGAATAGTTTTTTGATTTTTAGGTTGTACGAGTTTAACTTGCGATCGGTTCATTAAAATATCATGCATTTGTGGTTGTAATGCCTTATTTTGATAAAGTTTAGATATTCGATGATTAAGTAATTGAAAGTCTTGTGCATTATTTTTTGAATAGGTGTAGTCGACTAAGATAGCTTCATATGCACTAAAAAATGATTCATTTAAAGCATTTACTTGGCTGATTTGAGTATCAATCGATTTGACTGACGATTGCACTGAATTATTTGCTAAAGATAAACTTGGCAAAGCCGAATTGAGTGTGAAAACTGTAGAAACGAGTAGGGCTATTTGTTTATACATAAAAATCCTTCTGAGTTTAATATGTTGATTAATAAGCAAGATACGAGCCTGCTTTGCATGTGTTAAAAATGTTTTAAATTAAAATTGTGTTTAATATCACTAGGTAGTGCCAAATTGTGGCGACAATTTTGGGGTGAGTGTCTAATGTTGATACGCATTTGTGATATATGAACAATTATAAACGACTTGTGGTAGGTATTTTATTTGAACTATTCATTTTGAAAACAAATAAAATTAAAAAATGCGGAACGTTGATGAAAAAAATAAAAATAATTTTTGAGTTTATTAAGTTAATAGTATTCGAGTGTTTATTCATCACTTTTGTTTATAATGGAAATGCATTTGCGCAAAATCTAAATAGTTCTCATGAAAACGTGTATCAATTGCGGATAGATCACAAAATTGCAGATCAAGAAATACAAGTTAATATTACAGAGTTTCCAGAAGCTAGCATTGATGATGTTCGTAAAGTTGTTCACGATTTACATCAGGCGAGAGATATAGTTGTTACGACTGACAATGCATCAGTGATGGAATCTGCTTTATTGGCTGGTCAGCAAGGGTTGTCTGAAAAAAAAATTAAGATAGTCCCATTTGGTTCGTTAGTGAAGGTTAAATCTCAATTTAATAAATTGATTGAGTACCATTCTGATAAAGTTAAAATGAATTTAAAAAAAGATAAAATAGGTTTAACAATTGCCTTTGTGAGTATGGGAATTGATTCGTATTTTTGGATCCATTCTGGAACGCTTGGGATTCATGAAAAATCATCACTCGTCGCATTTAATATTATGCTGTTTGCAACATTTGGAGTGAATCCAGATTTGTGGCCATCAATAGCAAGACCTATGAGAAATAATTTTATGAAAGTTTTTGATAAATTTAAAATTGATAACCAGTATATAAATGCTGCTCAGATTTTAACAAGTCAGTATTTGGCTAATTTGATGATTAGTTCATTCGTGCAAACGACGAGAGTCACTTTGTTATCAATGGATCATATGCTTGAGTCATTTCAGAGTAGTCATTTTTGGGGGACTGCAGTTGGGACTGCGGCATTGGCGACTTTTTCTCAATTTGCTTGGTCTGAAATGTCTGGGTCCATTGATATTAACAAGTATCCTAAATCTGTTATTATCTTAAGACGTTTAACGAATATGCGGACTTTGCTTATTAATCGATTTGCGAGCATAAGCCAGGTTTTGCAGCCTGGTGTTTATGGTTATTCTCCGATTGGTGTTATGCTGACTCATGCTGTTGTTGGGGTTGTGTTCTTGCTCAATACAGAAAAAATTATTCAATTTTTAGAAGCTAATAAATATGTTGATAGGCTTTATCGAAAAAATCAAAAAATTGAGCATTTTCTTGAGAGCATGAAATTCGCAAGAGCTGGGTCTGATTATCCAATGACCTGCAAGGCTTTATTTAATTAAAAAAAATATATCTCTATAAGATGTTTTATTGTGCTGTTTCATTTGTTCTGCATAAATATTGTCAATAATGCATTGCGCATTTTTGAAATTTCTCAGGTCGATCACTCTTTTCATGATTGACTCAAATACTCGACCAAAGGACAGTTATATACTGTGTTAATTTGAGCTAGAACCTAGCAGCTCGTTGAATGAAGGAGTTGGACTTTGAGAATTAAAAAACTTGAACTCATTGGATTTAAATCATTTAAAGATCGTACAGTTATTCAATTTGATGCTGGTATTACAGGTATCGTTGGGCCGAATGGTTGCGGTAAGTCAAATATCGTTGATGCCCTTATGTGGGTTATGGGAGATCAATCAGCTAAAGATCTTCGTGCATCTCAAATGACTGATGTTATTTTTGGTGGTTCTGAAGGCTATGCCCCATTAGGACTTTGTGAGGTTTCATTAACATTAGAAAATGATGGTGGTCCATTTCCAGCTCGCTATTTAAAACACTCTGAAATCATGGTGACACGTCGACTTCATCGTAATGGTGAGGGCGAATATTTTATCAATAAGGAAGTTGCGCGTTTAAAAGACGTTCAAGAAATCTTTATGGATACAGGTGCTGGCTCAAAAGGATTTTCGATTATTGCCCAAGGGATGATTGGTAAAATTATCACGTCAAAACCTGAAGATCGTCGTATGCTTATCGAAGAAGCGGCTGGTATTACTAAATTTAAAGCTCGCAAAAAAGAATCACAAAGAAAACTTCAATCAACAGATCAAAATTTAGTGCGTTTGCAAGACATCATTGGCGAATTAAAGCGCCAAATTGATAGTCTTCAACGCCAGGCTCAGCGGGCTGAACGATATAAAACTATTAAAAATCAAATTGAAGATTTGGAGTTATGGTTGTCGTCGGCTCAGTATGTTGAGTTAAAGCGTGCAGCAGATGAAGCGCAAAAAATATTCGACGAAGCCCAATCATTAGAAGTAGGCAGTGAAACAGATTTGGCATCAATGCAATCTGAGCTTGAGACTTTAAAACTGACAATCTTAGAGCAAGAAAAAGCTGTCGAAGATAAACAGCAAAACTTCTACTCTCATCAAGCCGCTGTTCAAAAGAAAGAATTAGAAATTCAAGAATTACGATTTACTTTAGAACAAGCAAAACGTAATGAGCAAATGACAGGTTCAATTTTAAATGAACAACAAGCTCGTTATGATTTATTATCTCGTGATCAAGAGTCTTTGCAGGCGCAAACTGATGAGTTAAAAAATGAATCAGAGTATTTAGCTGAAGAGGCGATGAATAAAGCCAATGCTTTTTCTGCAAATCAAAAAAGATACTCTGAAATTGATGAGGACTTAACCTTAAAGCGCCGTGAACAATTTGCACTTGGCCAAACTGAATCGCAAATTGATGCAAGACTTAATTCTGCAAACGGTTCGCGTTCTGAAATCGCAGATCGATTGGCTGATGAAGAAATTAAACTCAACGAGCTTCGTGAAACACATCATGAGTTTGAAAGTCGTCGTCGTAAGGTGAGTACTGAGTTAGATCAACAACGTCAATTACAGCTTGATTTATCAAGTGATGTTGAATCTTTCGAGGCAAATAAAAAAATCTTAACAGAGGCTGTTCAGACTAAACAAATTGAAGTCCAAGAATTTAAAGACAATTTAAATGAAGTGGCTTCAAGATTATACGGTTTAGAAAATCTACATTCAAATTTTGAAGGCTTTGAAGAAGGTGTCAAACAAGTGATGCTTTGGTCAAAAGCCAAAGCCCAGCAGCAGTTGCATGCGGATGGTTCTGTATCTGAATCATTTCATCCGATCAGTGAGATCATCGAAGTGCCGTCAGAGTTTGAAATTGCCATGGAAGCCGCTCTTGGAACAAAACTGCAAATGCTTCTTTCTATAAAAAAAGAAACAGCTTTAGAAGCTGTGGATTATTTAAAAACAAATAACACCGGACGTTCGAGTTTTTTTGCAGGTCAAGGCGAAAAGGCTTTATTGCCACAGGGTAATCCTGAAAATGAAAAGGGTGTTTTAGGCTTGCTTAATAAAGTTGTTACATCAGAGGCTCAATTTTCAGATTCAGTTGAAAATATTTTATCTGGTGTGGCTATTGTTGATTCAATTCGATCGGCTTTGGCATTAAGACCAAATTATGCTGGTTGGACATTTGTAACAACTGATGGTGATACTTTATCTGCGGATGGTGTTTTAACTGGTGGATCAAAGGATTCGGCAGAGTCAGGTGTTTTAAAACGTCGTCGTGAAATTAAAGAATTAACTGACAAAAAAAATGAGTGGGCCGGTAAATTAGCATTAGCAACTCAGGCTTTGAAAAAAACAGAAGAGCAGTTGGCTAATGTTTTAAATGATTTTGAAGGTGCGCAAAAAAGACGTATTGATCAAGAAATCAAAGTGACTGAGCTTCGTAAAGATTTAGAGCGAGCTGATAATGAATTAAATCAAGCTCAAAATGCAGTTGAGCGACAGGATAAAGAAGTTCGTCGTTTGACAGAGCAGTTATCAATGCTGGATGAAAAAATTTCTGAAATGTCAGAAAATTTAATTCAAATCAGAACTCAAAAAATTGAACTTGAATCAGCTATTGCATCATTAAATCAAGAGTTTGATTCGATGAAAGATGGCTTCGAAGCTCAACAAACTGAAGTGACTGACCTTCAAATTCGATCAGCGGCTAAATCGCAAGAGTATCAAGGGTTAATTCGTCAACTCGAAATGGTAACAAAGCAAGTTAACGATTTACATCACCAATTATCTCGTATGTCTGAAGAGGCTGAAGGTTATAGCTCTCAAATGACTGAGGGGTCATACGCTCTTGAACAAGCTAAAATAGATTTTGAACGTATGGTGGCAGATATCGAAAACAAACGTTTAGAGATGTCACATTTTAAAAACCAATTTGAAATTGAAACAGCACATATTCGTGAACTTGAAGATAAAGTGAATCGTTCGCAACGTGAACGCAACGAGCGTTTGGCTAAGATGAATGATTCGCAACTTAAACTTGAGCAAGCTAAAATGAAAGAACAGTATTTGATCGATCAAACACGTGAAAAATACATGTTGAACTTGCCAGACATTATAGAAAAGTATGCGGATCGTGAAGGAAATCCTTTTGAAGCTGATAGTGAGCTTAAAGAATTAAGAGAAAAACTGGCTAAAATTGGTGATGTTAATCTATCTGCAATTGCAGAATTTTCTGAAACACAAGAGCGTTATGCATTTTTAACAAAGCAGCATGATGACCTCGTTGAAGCTAAAGATCAGTTGCGTAAGGTTATTGAAAGAATTAATAAAATTTGTTCTAAACGTTTCAAAGAAACGTTTGACTTGGTCAATGAACGGTTCCAAAAAGTATTCCCTGTGTTGTTCGGTGGTGGCGAAGCGATGCTTCAAATTGTTGAAGACGAAGAAAAAGGCGAAATGGGAATCGAAATTATTGCAAAACCTCCAGGCAAAAAAATGCAAAACGTTTCATTGATGTCCGGTGGTGAAAAAGCTTTAACAGCAGTGGCGTTAGTTTTCTCGATTTTCTTAGTCAAACCATCTCCATATTGTTTACTGGATGAGGTTGATGCTCCGCTTGATGATGCTAACGTTTTCCGCTTTAATGATTTAGTTCGTGAAATGGCTAAACGCTCGCAAATTATTGTTGTTACACATAATAAGCATACAATGGAAGTCGCTCAAAAGTTATACGGAGTTACAATGCAAGAACGCGGAGTTTCCACTATGGTTTCTGTCAGTTTATCTGATATAAAATAGGGTTATGTCAAACTCACACGCAGAACAGTTGAATTATCTTTTAATCGCCATTGGTTTATTGATCGTGGCGATTTTTGTTCCAATCATTTTATCAATTTTAAAAAAAAATAAAAAATCGATAGAAGTTAAATCTCAAGACTTGAAAGTTGATCATCTATCAAAGACTCAAGCAAAGGCTCAAAGTCAAGAGATCGCCATAAATGAATCATCTGAAGCAAACAATACTTCTTTGAAATTATCGGATGATGATTTTAAGTCGAATACAAATTTCGAGTCAGCACTTAAAAAAACAAATGAAAGTTTTTTTGGTCGAATTAAAAATGCTTTTAGTAGCACTGATAAGAAAAAAGTTTTAGAAGAGATTGAGGAAATTTTATACACAAGTGACTTGGGACCAAAAACAGTTCAAAAACTCTTATCAAGAGTAGAAACAGAATTGTCTTCATCAGATATGGCTCATCTTGAAAAAGTTAAGTCAGCACTCTCAATGCAGATGCAAGAAATCCTATTAGATATTCACGAATCTCAAAAAAAATTAACATTAGTTTCGGAGCTGCTCCCGCAAAAAACAAGTGGACCTGTTGTTTTGATGATTGTTGGAGTTAATGGTGCGGGTAAAACAACTTCGATTGGAAAAATTACGGCTCAATTAGCACATCAAGGTTTTAAGGTTTTGGTTGCTGCTGGTGATACGTTCAGAGCTGCCGCCGGTGGACAGTTAAAAGTTTGGACTGATCGTGCTCAATCAGCTCATGGACATGTTGAAATATTTTGGCCAGATCAGGTGAATGATCCTGCGGCAATAGCATTTGATGCTGTTAATAAAGCACAGGCACAAAAATATGATTACGTTATTTTAGATACCGCTGGTCGGTTACATACGCAAAGTCATTTGATGGATGAGCTTAAAAAAGTGAAACGCGTGATGAGTAAAGTGATCCCAGAAGCTCCACATGAAACATGGATTGTTCTTGATGCGAACTCTGGTCAAAATGCTCTTAATCAAGCGACTGAGTTTAATAAGGCATTAGAAATTACTGGCGTTATTTTGACCAAAATGGATGGAACAGCAAAAGGTGGAGTAGCATTAGGTGTTGTTGATCAATTGTCAAAGCCTATTCGTTTAGTTGGTTTAGGAGAAAAAATTGGCGATCTTAAAGTTTTCGAGCCGAATGATTATATTCGATCGATTTTAGGTTGATTGTGAATTTTTATTTATTTTTACTTTCAATCTTGTTCGTAACCAATTCTTTTGCAAATCAAAATTTTAAAAATACTGGATCAGTCAAAAAAGAAGAGTTATCAGTTGATTTAATAGACACCTCTTCTGCGACAGCTTTAAAAATTAAAGACAAGAATGGATTAACGGTTTTTCAAGATCAAATTGTAAAATGTCAGTTGAATTTGCCGGGTTTAAGTCAGATTAGAAACTTTCAGGATTTGTATATTGCGATTGATAAAAAGTATTTGCTGTTGTTTGAAAAAACTCTCGAACGTGAAGTGCTCTATAGTGCACGTTCTGAAAATTATAAACTCAAAGTGATTCAGGATAAGATTTCGATTTTAAAAATTGATAGTGAAGGTAAAACTTCGCCAGCCCCAATTGATGCGAAGCAAAAAATAGGAACAGTTCGTGGTCGAGTTAAGCAGTTATTATTGAATGCTAAAATTGAGCAAGATTGGGCGCAATATTTCGAACAACGTGAGAATGACATTCAACTAGAATACAGTGTTCGAGACTCTGAAATGATAAAGTTGAGCATTAAATTGCATCAAAATAAGCAAATATTGAATTGTGAGAAAAAATCGACATCAAATGTTTGTTTTTGTGTTGTAGAAAATAATCTTTAAAATTTAGCAAAATATCTTGTCGGTCGGATCAGAATACACCTATAATTTAGCTATGTAAGTTATTGTTAACTTTGGAATTTTTTAATTTCATTAACAAAGCTAAAATTAAGCGATTTTGAATAAGTAATTGAATAAATAACAAATGCGAATTGACGCATGAACAGTTGGATAACAGTGAAGACTATGCAGCCGGAAAAAAAATCTGAGTCAGCAGCTCAAAATAGAAAAACAGTCGATTTTAAAATCGCTGGCGTTTCTTATAAAATAAAATCTTCTCATGATGAGCAAACACTAAAACAACTTGTTGAGTATGTTAATAATAAAGTTACCGAAGCGATGAAGGTCACCAAAAACTCTTCTTTTCAAAATGCAGCTGTTTTAGCATCGTTAAATATTGCAGAAGAAATGATTCTGTTAAAAAAACGAGCTCAAGCTGAATTAGAAAAACTTGAAAACAAGGCATTACGGCTAGCTCAGGAAATTGAAAATACAAAGGCTAACAAAGCGAACTTTAACTAAAAGTCGTTTTGAGGTTTTTTGTGTCAGCTCTAGATTTTAAATCTTTGAAAAAAGATTTTAGAAATTCTGTATTAAAGAAAACACTTGGTTTAGTCCAAAGTGATGTTCAAAACTTTTCACAAAGTATTTCGCAATCGATTGTTCAGTTTTTAACAAATCAATTGTTTGTCTCTGAATTGACGCAAAAAAAAATATGGGCCGCTTTTTTACCTTTAAAATCGGAACCACAAATTGATTTTAAAGCTATTCAGGAAACTTTTTCAGACAAAATCGAATTTGTATTTCCTCAGGTAGAAGGCCAGAATTTAGCTTTTTTCTCACAAGTGAATCAATGGAAAATGTCATCACTGGGGGTACAAGAACCTGCGAATGGTCAAAAAGTATCTTTAAATACAATTTCTGGCTTTTTTATACCAGCCGTTGCTTTTCATACTCAAGGCTATAGGTTAGGTCGAGGGTTGGGGTTTTACGATCGTGCACTCGAGAGTTTTCATGGACTTAAAATTGGCGTAAGTTATCAAAATAATATTTTAAACGATGTGCCTTTTGAAGATCATGACATTTGCATGGATTACATCATAACAAATAAACAAATTTTAAAAATACAAAAAAATATTGAAATAGGAGATATCTAGGATGGAATTAGTTATATCAGCCATTATTGGATTAGTTGTCGGTGCATTTGCTGTATTTGCAGCTTATCGCATACACGAACAAAACACAAAAAAAACAGCGAAGTCTGAAGCAGATAAAATCATTAACAAAGCCAAATCAGAAGCTGCTAAGATAAAAAAAGATTCAGAAAATAAATCAAAGGATTTTGAAACAAAAGCACGTAAAACAGTTGAGACTGAAATTAATAAACAAAAAGCTCAACTTAAAAATAAAGAATCGCAATTAGAGCGTCGATTAAAAGAAATTGAGGATCAACATAAACAGCGTGTTGATGAAAACGAAAAATTTTCACAATCTCTTAAAGACCGTCAAGAACGTATTCATATTTCAGAATCACGTTTACGTGAACTCGAAAAATCTACACAAGAGCAAATTAAATTCGTTCAGAGTAAGCTTGAAAACGTTGCTGGAATGTCACAGGAACAAGCTAAACGTGAATTGTTTCAAGTGTTAGAGGAAACTGCAAAAACTGAAGCTGCTGCTAAAATTGCAGAAATTGAAGAGCAAGCTCACAAAGAATCAGACAAACGTTCGCGCCAAATTATTGCTCGAGCGCTTGCTCGATTTGCTTCTGAGTATACATCTGAGAGAACTGTTTCTGTTATGAGCTTAACATCAGATGAAATGAAGGGTAAAATTATTGGTCGAGAAGGACGTAATATTCGTACTCTTGAAGCTATGTGTGGTGTGGATTTGATTGTTGATGATACACCAGAAACAATCGTAATTTCAGGTTTTGATCCAATTCGACGTGAATTAGCACGCAGAACAATTGATAAATTGATGGAAGATGGTCGTGTTCATCCTGCCCGCATTGAAGAAGTCGTTGAAAAGCAAAAAGCTGAACTTCAAAAATCAATGAAAGAAGAAGGTGATAAAGCTGTTGTCGAATTAGGGTTGGCAGGTATTCATGGTGAACTTGTGAAGTACTTGGGTGCGCTTAAGTATCGAAATACTCATGCGCAGAACGCATTAAATCATTCTATGGAAGTATCATATATTTCAGGTCTTTTAGCTTCTGAATTAGGTTATAATATTAAGTTAGCTAAACGTGCTGGGTTACTACACGATATTGGTTTAGCTGCAGATCATTCGATGGAAGGGAATCACTCATCTGTGGGTGCTGAACTTGCCAAAAAATTTGGTGAATCTGAAGAGGTTTGTCATGCTATTCAAGCGCATCACGATGAAGACAAACACACTTCACTACTTGCGTGGATAGTGCATGCCGCAAATATTTTATCGAATTCGAGACCAGGTGCACGTCGTCCGCAAATGGATAGTTTTGTCAATCGCTTAAAAGATTTAGAGAGTATTTCAAATTCATTTGATGGCGTTATTAAATCAGTGGCCGTACAAGCAGGTCGTGAAGTTCGCGTATTAGTTGAAAGTTCACGTGTAACAGATGACCAAACGATTGTGTTAGCTCGTGATATCGTGAAAAAAATTGAACGTGAAATGCCGCATGCTGGTGGAGTTAAAGTTACAGTTGTTCGTGAATCACGTGCAGTTGAAATTGCGAGATAATTTATGAGTTACAATTTTTTACCTCCTGAAGAGCAGCTCGAAATCATTAAGTTTGGAACAGTTGATTTTATCTCTGATCAGGATTTTTTAAAAAAATTGAAAAAAAGTGTGGCGACAAAAAAACCACTCAAAATTAAATTAGGCGCAGACCCCAACAGGCCGGATATTCATTTAGGTCATACTGTTGTTATCAACAAATTAAAAGTACTTCAAGATTTAGGTCATCATATTCAATTCTTGATTGGCGATTTTACAGCTTTGATTGGTGATCCAACGGGTAAAAATACGACTCGTCCGATTTTATCTCGCGAAGAAATTGATCAAAATGCAAAATCATATGCTCAGCAAATTTTTAAAATATTAGATCCAGATAAAACAGAGATTGTTTACAACTCATCATGGTTGTTAAAAATGACATCAATTGATTTTATTAAATTATCGGCTCAGTACACAGTTGCGAGAATGCTTGAGCGAGATGACTTCACCAATCGTTATAAATCGGGAACACCTATATCATTACATGAGTTTTTGTATCCTCTTTGTCAAGGTTATGATTCGGTGGCACTACAATCAGATTTAGAGTTGGGTGGAACTGATCAAAAATTTAATTTATTAGTTGGTCGTGATTTGCAACATTCATACGGTCAGGAACCGCAGTGTATTTTGACGATGCCGATATTAGAGGGTTTAGACGGTGTTCACAAAATGTCAAAATCTTTAGATAATTATATTGGCGTGAATGAATCACCTAAAGATATTTTTGGAAAAACTATGCGCGTGTCTGATGAATTGATGTTTCGATATTATGAGTTATTAACAGACATGCGTCCGGCCCAAGTTGCGCAGCTAAAAGCTGATGTACAATCAGGAGCTAAACATCCACGCGAAGTAAAAGTTGATTTAGCTAAATTTTTAGTTACTCGATTTCACTCACAAGCTGCTGCACAGAATGCAGTTGAAGAGTTTAATAGAATATTTGTAGAAAAAGGTTTACCAGACAAAATAGAAGAAATAGCCTTAGATTCACAAGAAATCAGTCTTATTCAGCTTTTGACTAAAGTGTCATTTGCATCTTCAAATGGCGAAGCCACGCGATTAATTCAAGGTGGTGGTGTCAGTATCAATCAAGAAAAAGTTTCTGATCCTAAATTGAAATTAAAACTGGAATCAGGTCAAGAATTGATTTTAAAAGCTGGTAAGAAAAAATATATTAAAATAACAGTTAAATAAATGAGTCGATTATGAAAATTAAGTTTTTGCCCACAAATGTTGAAATAGATGTCGATCCGAGTAAAAGTTTATTGCAGCTTGCGACTGAAAATAATATTAAGATTAAATCGATTTGCAATGGTGTGCCTTCGTGTTCAGAGTGCCGTGTTAAAATCGTTGAAGGTATGCATAGCATACCAGAGCCGTCAAAAGCCGAGTTGAATTTGATAGGAACAAGTTATCACCTCGATGGCCGGAGGTTAAGTTGCCAGGTTCGTTGTTTTGGTTCGATCACTGTTGATATTACCGAACAATTAAATAAAACAGATTCACATAAAAAAATTAAAGGTGTTCGTGTTAAAGACCAAAAAGATGTTCACGCTAAACAAGACACAATGATATTAGCTGAAAGTTCTGACGAAAAAAAACAAAAATAAAAATGATTAATATTTTTGGTAGTCTGTTTGTTATTCTTGGCACGTTATTATGGGCTGCAGATACATTAATTCGATATCCACTGTTATATTCTGGTGTATCTGCATCGCAGATTGTTTTTCTAGAACACACTTTCCTAGTTATTTTTGTCTCAGGATATTTTATAATAAATAAAAATCTTTTAAAGTTAAGAGAAATTCTTAGAAAAAATTATTTAGAATTTATTGTTATTGGTGTTTTTGGATCGGCATTGGGAACATTGAGTTTTACTAAAGCTTTTGAATTGATTAATCCATCATTGGTGATCATACTACAAAAATTTCAACCTTTTGTGGCATTTATTTTAGCTCATTTTATTTTAGGTGAAAAATTAAAAAAAGATTTTATTATATATGCAAGTTTAGCCATGATTGGTGGTCTATTAATATCTTTGCCAGATATAAGATCAGGTTTATCAATAAATATACTCAGTGATGTGAGTCAATCCACATTATTTGGTTATGGATTAACTTTAATTGCTGTTATCAGTTGGGGATCATCTACAGTTTTTGGTAAAAAATTATCTTTATCAGGTCTTAATGAAATCGAAATTATGAGTGGACGTTTTATATTTGGATTTATTTTTATGAGTATTTATGTTTTGTCGTTAGGAAGTATGAGTTCAATTAATACTCATGTTGAAATTATATTTAAAGTTTTAATGATGGTTGTAATATCTGGAGTATTAGGAATGTTTTTTTATTATAAGGGACTAAGACTTATTTCTTCACGAATGTGTGCTATTGCAGAGTTATTTTTTCCATTTTGCGCAGTTGTGATAAATTGGATTTTTTTAAATAAATCTCTGCAACCTATACAAATATTCGGTGGATTAATATTAATATCGGCTTCATTGATTTTACAGCTTAAAAAAGTTAAGGATTAAGTTTTTTCCACTCTTTGTATGTCATAGAATGCTGTTTAAATTTTTTTAGAACATTGTAGCCAGAAATATTTGCGTATCTTAGGTCTAAACCAGAACTTTCTAAGTAATGAATAAATTGTTGTAATGCTGAAATGTTTGGTTTGTAATGCCCCGATAAATCAGAAATTGAAATAACAAGGCCATCACTCACGGTCATAGTGCCTGCGAAGAACACGTTCTGACCATTTGATAAAGATGAATGGTGATATAGACCTCTTTCTTCAAATGGGAGTAAGTAAATGTTTTGTTCTAAATCAAGAATAACTAAGCCATCAGTAAAAAGACCTGTTTTAAAATCAAATTCTGAAGAATATTTATTTTTATTCAAATCTGTTAAGCGCTTGTTATTAATTATAAGTTGATATTTTCTTTTTTCAGCGGGGCTGAAATATTTTACTTTCCAGTGTTTTCGAGTTATTTTGTCAAAATATAACCCCTGATCTTCACCAATATACTGTGATTGCATTTGAAGTAGGGTCAGATTTGAATTGAATAATGAAAGGCACTGTTCTTGTCCTAAAGTCTTTGCGGTAAAGCCAAACATGAAAATGCTAAAAATGATAAAATAAAAATTTTTTATATTTGAGATTTTTTTAAAAGATCTCATCAGTCTTCCTCGGTTCACGTGCTTAAATCTACATAAAATCAATCTGCGAATAGTAGGCCAATGTGAGCCATAATATATGACCTACGACTTCAAAATTTGTAAAACTTTAAGACAAAATGACAATTTAAATAAAAAAGCTCAATTTTAATAAATTGAGCTTTAATGAAAAGTGGATAAAATTTAAAACGAATTTACAAAATATTAAAGAACTTCAAAACTTTGGAGTATTTTGCAGCCACTTTGCTGAATTAAAATTGAGTAAGTTCTTTGCCAAGAATCACCGATAGAGTTTTTGCCTGTTGCTAAAACATCTTGTTGTAAGACGAGTCCACCTACTTGAGAATTAAATAGGACTTTTGATCCGATAATTTCGCCAATGTATTTGATTCGACTTTGAGAAGTCGTATTATCAACTTTTTCAGATTTAAGCATCTGAAAGGCTTGCTCTAAAGCAGTATCTTTACATTGAGAGTCTTCGCTAAATGCGTTGATTGAAAACATTAAGCACCCAATTAAAACTAAATTTCTCATGATATATTCTCCTTTTTTAAAACTAACTAGCGATATTCGTACCAATCTAAAAATGATTTAATTAGAACCTAAAGGTGAAGAGTGCTTAATGTTTTTACATAGTTTCACAAATTGTTAGAATTAGAAATTCAGACATGACTTTACTATCTAGGCCTTATTTATTTGTTGAATTATGATGATCATTGAGATCGCAGTTCGTATAGTCCATAAGATTGTTCTTATCCAATTTGTTAAAATCAGCGAATGAATGTTATTTGAATTATAACCATTGCTTGTGAGTTTATTATGCAGTGGCACACTGATTAAAGCTGTGCTTATCCAGATGCCCACTAATAAGATTAAATTGATTATATTTAATGTATTAATATTATTTAAAAATATAACAAAATACAGCCCGCTCATCAGTTCAGTTATCATAATCGGACCAACTATGTAGCTTATACTTTTTGTATGAAAAATTTCAAAATTTTTGAATTGTTTTTGGCAAATGAAATTAAAACTAGGGTAGTGCACAATTTGTATAATCCATATAATACCAGTCATCAGTAAACAGCTACTCATATGAATTAAAAATATAAATATATTAATTTGATTTGAATTTATTAAATCCATAAATCCATCCTTCCGTTTGTGATACATGAGGCAGCGAGATTTTATTATATGCATTTCTTAAGGTGTAAGCAGCAAATGCTAGTATATATGCATCTGCATGATCAGCTGTTTTAAAATTTATATTTAAATGATTTTTATTTGGTCGACTATTAAAGTTGAATAAAGTTTTCCAGTAATATGTTGGATATCCTTCGGCTATCGTGGCCCATTTACTAGATTTTAAATAATGCGGCCATATTTGAAACCATTTTTGATTTTGAGATAAATCTTTTAAAATTCTATATGAGCCGCAACCAATATTTCTTTGGTAGGGAGTTAGATTAAAAACTGAATTTGCTTTTGCGAGGACTTCGACATGTCTTCTTGGTTTGGTACTCATATTTTTTGAAATAAACTTATTGAAAAATGAATAAGCCGTTTGAGCTCCGTATTTTTTTTCATTGTATTGATAAAACTCAATTTCTTTGAAAATTGATTTTAATTCCACTTTAAGATCAGCGGGTAATCCTAAAACTGAATCAACAAGAATAAGTGGTTTAAGATTTTTAATTTTTAATTTACTGAGATTGAGTTGATCTATTAAAATTTTTTCTATTTCTGACTCTGTAATACTTTGAATATTTAAATTTACAAAATGTTTTTTCTTATAAATTATAGCTACAGGAAGCATTTTAGGCTGTCCACTTTTTGTAGCTGCACCAGTTTGATCAATACCAATAAAAACATTAAAATTCATATTATCTATACTACGTTTCAAAATGAAACAGAGCAATTATTGTCATTTTATTTGTAAATAAACAATTTTAATTTTGAGTTTTATTTAGGTGTGTTTTTAGATGGTGTCAGATTTGCAGTTGCTTTTATTATGATGATAACATGGATTGCTCGCTCTATTTTTATATTTTTTAGTTTAATATCAAACTTGGCTTTTGCTCAGATTTCTTGTCAACAGCTCTTTGCGGAAGATATATCCCATGATACGGCATTAAAGCTATCAAAATTAGGGATTATTTTAGAAGAACAGCGCCCACGAGCTTCTTTATTTAAAATGTCTGATTTAATTGTTATTCGATCAAATTTTGAGAAGTTTGATAAAAAAATAAAAAAATATGAATATTTTTTAGATTTTTTTAAATCACGCACGGGATCTTCTGTGAGTCGTTCAAGAGCGGAAGCTAACTCTGAGGCGTTAAAAATTATACTCAAGCTAAGAACTACTGGATTGGTTGATAAAATAAAAAGTGAATTAGCTAATTTATTTAAAAGGTATGAAGTTGCATTTAATTTAGCTCAAGAATTAGGACAACAAATTATTTATATAGATATTCAACTCAAAAACAAAAAAATATCAAATTCTGAAAAGCAGATTTTAATTCGACAAAAACAAAAAATGGAAAGTGTTCTACTAACTTATAATTTAAAAATAGGTGAGTTGCATGAATCGTATTATGCAATAAGAAAAAAACTGATTGAAGAAACATACTCTAAAAATTTTATTTTTTCTAATTATGCATCTGAATTGCTATTAAAATTAGAAAATTCAGTTTCCGATCATGCTTTAGCATATCCTGTTGAATATAAAAGATTTTCATTAGAAACTGCCGAAAGATACGTTGCTGCGAATGTTGTAGCACAAAGTAAATACATTAAGATTAAAATGCAAAAAGAAATTATTTTACATGCTAAAATGTTTTTTTTGAATAGTTTACTAATTAATCATTTTCAAAACTTGGTCTATAAAATACCGAGTCAATTATCAGTTTTAGGATTTAATGTAAAAGAAATTGTGACTGAATTATTGGGTCTTGGTTACAGTCGAACAGTTAAAAGAATTTATTTAGAACCAATCAGCGAGATTTTAGAAATTGAGAATAGTGCTGATAAGTATGAAAGATTAAAATCATTAAATGAACAATCTGTTCGTAGTAATGAATTACTACAAGTTTTAAATCAGTACATTGAAACTCAAGATGTCTGGAATGAGATTATGATTTATGCCGAAGCGATTAAAGACCAAAAGCCTCATGAAACTGAATTTTATGAGATTTTAAAGAAAATAGATCAGGAATCTGTTTTAGTTGATAAAAAATCATTATTTATAGAAGAGGCAAAAGTGACGACTTCTGTTCGTGTGATGATGAGCATTATAATTTTGTATAAATCGTTAGAAACATTAACAGGTATTACTTTAGATTCTTTAAGTTTTATGGACATGTTAAAGCCTGTATTAGAAACAAGTCATAGTTCTATCCAAACGATAACTCCTTGGTTAGATTCTGGAGTTGAGTTTATTAAAAACTTTTTGATTTAATAAAATATTAAATTTTACCAAATCATATTGTATCAATAAAAAAGGCTCCGTTAGGAGCCTATGTAAAATTTGTCTTTTAAGTTATATTAACTTTAGTAACGATTGCGTGGACGTTCTGATCTTGATGATGATGAAGATCCACCACGAGATCCACCGGCTCCACCTGAACGACCACCTCTAAAACCACGTGATTCTCCAGAAGATGAACGTTCACCTGAAGATGATCCTCCTTCAGAAGATCCGCGGTTTGATCTAAAGCCCCAGCGCCCACCTTCTGATGATGAGCCACGTTGTTCGCCAGATGTGGTACGTCGGTCGCCACCGAAATTTGGTCTTGCGCTTCGTTCACCACCTCGATCGCGATCTTCACTCGAGCTACCGCCGCCAAAGCCACGACCACCGCCACTACGACCAGATGAACGATTTCCTCTGTAGCCACCACGGTCGCGATCACCACCACCGCGGTATTCGCGTCGACCTTCACCTTCGTAAGAGCGATCAGATCCAGAGTTTTCACCGCGAGTTCTTAATTCAAGAGAGCGAGGTTGTTTCATTCGTAATTCTTCACCTTGACCGAAAAAATCAAATGCTTTTGCTAACCATAACTTGGTATCTGCAGATAAAGCTGCAAGCTCTGCATTTTCCAAAGAAGCAACGGCTTTATCGAATTTTTGAGCATCAGTATCACGAAGTTTTCGACCAGCAATTTCATTAAGCCATTTTACTTTTTGTTTAACTTGAACATCTTCAACTAGAGGAATTTTTAGGTTTTTGAATTGTGTTCCCAAGGCTCTTTCAAATTTTGCTAACTTAGGGCTTTCTTTAGGTTTAACCATTGTCCAAACAATTCCAGTTTTACCAGCGCGAGCTGTACGGCCAATGCGGTGAGTGTAAGTTTCAACATCCCATGGAATTTCGAAATTCACAACGTGAGTCAAATCTTGAATATCTAATCCACGTGCTGCAACGTCAGTGGCTACAAGGATTTTAGTTCGTTTTGATTTCATACGTTCAACTGTACGAGTACGATCAGCTTGAACTTTGTCTCCATGTAAGCTGTCGACATCAAGGCCTAAACTGCGAAGTTTAATTTCAAGGTCGGCTACTTGGCGTTTTGTTGTTGCAAAAATAATTCCGTAGAAGTCAGTTTCGTTTTTAATTAACAATGATAAAGCGTCTTCTTTGTCTTCTTCAAAAATGACACAGGCAAAAGACTCCACTAAAATTTTATCTTCTTTCGTGTTTAAAGTCACTTCGTGTGCATTTTTTAAATATTTACTAGCTAAGTTACGAACCATTCTCGACATAGTTGCTGAAAACAACCATGTTTTAAGATCTTGTTTGGCAGTTGCTTTCCAAATGGTTTCTAAAGCCTCTTCAAAACCAAATGATAACATTTCATCAGCTTCATCTAAAATAAGATATTTTACATCTTTAAGATTAACAATTTTCTGTTCCATCAAGTCAACTAAACGACCAGGTGTGCTGACAAGAATTTCTGGATTGCTATTGAGAGCTCTAATTTGTTTATCGTAAGATTCCCCACCCACGACGGTTGTGACTTTAATTTTTTTAAATTCACCAAAACTTCTAAGGTTTAGAGCAACTTGTTGCGCGAGCTCACGAGTTGGACACAAAACGAGAGCTTGCAATCCATTTTGTGGATAAAGTTTCTCAACAAGTGGTAAACCAAATGCAGCAGTTTTTCCAGTTCCTGTTTTTGCTAAAGCAACGATATCATTTTCGTTTTCGAGCAAATAGGGGATACATGCTTTTTGGACGGGTGTTGCTTTTGTAAATTTTAACTTTGTAAGCGCTTTTTGAATATCTTCAGATAAAGCAAAGTGTGAAAAATCACTTACATTTGTATTTTCTAATTCAATATTGGCTTCAATGTTTTCTGTTTTGGGACTTTTTCCCATATCTATTGTTTGATCGGTATTCACAGTATTTCCTTCTGTTTATTGAAGGCGGAGAGTCTCATTGAGTTGTTGAACAGTAAAGGATTATATAAATAATATGCAAATTGGACAAAATTAAGAGGATTGGTTTGAAATTAATTTAGGACTGTCATGTTTATAACAGTCCTAAGATTTCTTATAAAATGGATTAAACGTTAAAACTAGAGCCGCATCCACAGTTTTTGGTCGCATTAGGGTTGTTAAATACAAACCCTTTTCCATTTAATCCACCAGAGTAATCAAGAGTCATCCCTATAAGATATAAAAGACTTTGACCATCTACTACGATTTTTTGACCATTTGACTCAAAAATCTGATCACCGTCTTGAGGCTGGTTGCTGTTGAAATCCATTTTGTAGGATAACCCAGAACAGCCCCCTTTTTTTACTTCAACTCGTAAGGCAGCCGTTTCGGGCTGACCTTCTTCTTTTTTAAGTAAAGCTAATCTTTGAGCTGCGGGTTCGGATATTTGTATCATGGGCACAATGATAACATAAAATTACATTTTTGGCTAGTGTTAGCCTACATTTTATAGGCTTCACCCCATAAATTAACAATTATTTGATCTTCTACAAAATTTAACGCAAAACGGCCACTATAAAGACCTTCAAACGCCGGCCAGAAATTAATTGTGAAACTGCATTTTTGTTTTGGGAGTAGGCCTTTAGCACAGTTGTGACTTGCATCAAATGCCGATCCAGAAATTGTCGCACGTTGAAAAGTGAGTGGTTGGTCGCCTGTGTTTGTTACTGTGTAACGAACACTTGAACGCGAGTTTGTCCAAATTCGACCAAAATTATGGTACAATGACTCTTGTGTTCTTAATTGATTATTGCCCAAAGCAATTTCAACATGACCAGCATTTGTGATAAGTGGTGTTAATGCTAATAAAAAGCCGATAAATAAATTTTTCATATATCCTCCATAACTAAATTGGAGCAAGGAAATTAAGATTTGTCCAACATGATTTATTTATATTGAGCTCCTGAGTTAATTATCTTTTAATTAAGGTATGACTACAAAATACAAAAAAACTCCAAAACTTAAAGTAATTCCTTTTTTTGTGCCTGCATTTGCTCAGTTTAAAAAAAAAATTCAAATCAAAAGTTTTGATGCTTTAATCGTCGATCAGAATGGTCAAAAACATTTTGAAAAATTAAAAATAAAGGCACCGATAGGTTGGAGTCAAACAGCGGTAGATATTGCTGCAAGTAAATATTTTCGTCGAACTGTTAAAAAAGAAAACTCAATTTTTATGCTTGTTGAAAGAATAAGTTCAGGTTTGCGAACAGCCATTCTGAATAGTCAGATTTTAAAAAGCCAAAATGAAATTAATGATTTTCTGGAAGAAATACAATATCATCTTTTGAATCAGTCAGCGGCATTTAACTCTCCGGTCTGGTTTAATTGCGGGCTTTCAGAGTCATATGGCCTTAAATCAAAAAGTCATCATTTTGCGTTAGATTTTAAAACAAAAAAAATAGTTGAAGTAACTGATGCCTACAAACGCCCGCAGTGCTCGGCCTGTTTTATTCAATCTGTTGATGACAGTTTAGAGTCAATTTTTGATTTAATTAAAACAGAAGCGAAACTTTTTCGTTATGGATCTGGCTCTGGAACAAATTTTTCAACATTACGAAGTAAGTTTGAACTGCTTCAAACGGGTGGGACGAGTTCTGGTTTAATCGCGTTCTTAGAAATTTTAGATAAATCTGCAGGAGTTATAAAATCAGGCGGAACAACAAGAAGAGCTGCTAAAATGGTGTGTGTTGATATAGACCATCCTGAAATTTTAGAATTTATTAATTGGAAAATGAAAGAAGAAAAAAAAGCTCTCACTTTAATTGCCGGTGGATATTCTGCGGACTTAGATGGTGATGCTTATCATACAATTTCTGGACAAAACGCAAATAATTCTGTGCGAATTTCTGATCAATTTATGAAAGCCTATTTAGGAAAAAAAGACTGGGCGTTAAAAGCACGGACAAATCGTAAAACAATTCAGACTATTTCTGCTCAAAAAATTTGGGATGAGTTGTGTTTAGCCGCTTGGACTTGCGCAGATCCTGGAGTGCAATTTGATTCAACGATTCAAAAATTTCATACATGCGCAAACACAGATCGAATTCGTGCAAGTAATCCATGTTCTGAGTATATGTTTTTAGATAATTCAGCATGTAATTTAGCTTCAATAAATTTAGTTAATTTTTTTGACAAAAATGATTTTAAAATGAATGAGTTTCTTCATACAGTAAAAACTTTTATTCTTGCTCAAGAAAGTTTGGTTGATTATGCCAGCTATCCAACGCAGGAAATCGCTCAAAATTCACATGATTACCGACCACTGGGATTAGGTTTTGCAAATCTTGGAAGTGTGATCATGCGTATGGGGTTAAGTTATGATAGTGACGAGGCTAGAGCGTGGGCTGGATTTATTGCAGCACTCATGACAGGTATGGCTTATTATACAAGTGCTGAAATGGCAGAGCAAGTTGGTCCTTTTAATAAATTTAAAATGAATCAAAAGCCAATGTTGAATGTTATAAGCCGACACCGAAAAGCTTTAAAAAATATTCAATGGGACTATTTACCTTTAGAGTTTAAAGAAATCAGTTTTGATCTCTGGGATGCTGTCATCAAAATGGGGAATAAAAATGGATTTAGAAACTCACAAGTCACTGTTATTGCACCAACTGGTACAATTGGCTTAGTCATGGATTGTGATACTACAGGAATTGAACCTGAATATTCACTTGTAAAATATAAAAAATTATCTGGTGGTGGTCAGCTAAAGATGGTGAATCAATCTGTTGTTCAGGTATTACGACGATTTGGTTATATGGAATCGCAAATAGATCGCGTGTGTCAGTTAATAGAAAACAGAGAAGATTTTTTATCCATTATCCGCCCAGAGCATCATAAAATATTTTATACCGCTGCTGGATCTATGGATTCGGGAAAAGATATTTTAACGCCAGATGCGCATCTGTTGATGATGGCCGCTGTTCAGCCTTTTATTTCTGGTGCGATATCAAAAACTGTTAATATGCCAAGCACAGCAACTCAAGCTGATGTATCAGATGTGTATTTAAAAGCTTGGCAATTGGGATTAAAAGCTGTAGCAATTTATCGTGACGGCAGTAAATTTGTACAGCCACTGAATCAAAAAAAACAATCGAAGTTTCCAGCTTGTACTGTATGTGGAGGGGATACTCAATTAGAGTCTGGTTGTTTTAAGTGTTTGAATTGTGGCACAACAACAGCTTGTTCAAGCTAATGTTTGGCTTTTAAAATGTCTAACTTATTAACAGTCATGGTGTTTATTCAATAAAAGTAAATATTAAAAAAGTTGAATATTATTTTGAATTAAATCAGGTTATCTTTCCCGAAATTATGGGGGATAGATCTAAAAATGACTCATTATCAATTTAATAAATTTAATAAAACAATTTCAATTTTTTCATTTTTTATATGTGCATCTTTAACTGTAAATGCTAAAGATCCATCACTTGAGTGTATTCAGCAAACGTGTGGTGTCGTTAATCCGCTGGCGCATCCTTTTGATATCCAGCCTGATTTAGCCAAGACCACTCGATTAATGATTGATATTAAAATGAAAAAAAGTATTCAAAATTATATGGGTCGAATTATTCATAAAGCTTTAATTAAAGACAAAGCATATAAAGCCATTGATTCTAAATCTGTAAAATTAACGACTGAGCAATCTGCATTAATTCAATCTATAACATATATGGGTCGGCTCAGAGAGCTTTCAACAACTGTCGAAGTTGTAAATGGTCGTTATGCGTTTAATCGTGATAAACTCAAAAGTCTTTTAATCAATCCAACAAACGATGAGTTAGATGCGGTAAGTAGTTTAGCAATTGTCTTTTCTGTTGCCCAAAATTTACAAGGATTTAGTCGATTTTCTTATGATACAAACTTGAAAATGTTGTACCCTGGAAAAACAACCATAGAGGCTCAAAAAGCCGCTGCTTTAAGTATTAAAGAAGTTCAAGATAAAATCTCAAAAATTATTATATTGTATAAAGAACTACAAGATCATTCCCTGGTGATAGAAAAAGCAATCAATTCTGAAAATCTGTCGGTGGCTGAGCAAAAAATCATGTTGAGTCAAATAGAACTCAATTATTTTTTAAACACACTTTTATCTGACCAAATTCAAAATTCTTTTGCTAAAGTTCCTTTGGATTTAGAAAAAACTTTAAATGAAAAAAATAAAAAATATAATGAGTCTGAAGTAGCACTCGCAATTAAAACTCCACAAACAATCAAAAATATTTTGCAAACAACTGTGGCTCAATGTTCTGCTAAATTAGCCTATTCTTATGCAGCACTTCCTACAAAGCAGCAATTGATTAAATTTTCTGAAATGGTGTCAATTGTTCAAAACACTGCACAACAAATGATTGAACAGAAAATCAAGATGTCATTGCCAGAAGCTTTCAGGTCGGAGATAGCTTTACCAACTGCTCAGGATTTTGTTATTGATGAGTGGCAAAATTATTTACAAGTTGGTACAGCAGATTCTGACATGAATATAAAAAAATTAAAAGCGGTTGATTTAAATGATCCATTGATTATGAATTCATTTGTCGTTAATTTTATTTTGGAAGAAAAAAAACAATTATTTTCTGATGTTTTGAGTTTTTGTGAAAAGGCTGAACCACCATTTTTAAACGATGCTGCGATACCAATGTTAAATTCAATTAATTTAAGTTGGCCGACAATCAGACATCCAGAAATTGGACTTGCAATCGTGGCGCATGAAATTGGTCACGTTGCCTCGTCTAAATGGCCAGAAAGTGTTAAAGCTGAAAAAAGCTGTTTAGCTCAAATTCAAGGTACACCCAAATACGTCGAAGAAGATTTTGCTGATTTATTCTCCGCTGAAATTTTTAATCGGTTAAATGGTTCTGTTACAGATACAAAGTTAAAAAACTTAGGATGTGGTTTGCAATCCATTTTGTTACCCGGAACTCTTAAAAATCAAAACCCTTCTGACTCACATTCTTCTGGGTTTTATAGGATGTTAGCATTTTCTAAAATGACCAGACAAAAAATATCTTCATGTGATAAATTTATTGAGGATAATAATGTCCAAAATATTTTTGGCCAATATTGTCAGTGGCAATAATGATTAAAAAAAAGAAGCCTTGAAAATAACAAGGCTTCTTTTGTGGTTTGTTTGAAGCTTAAATTAAGCCAAAGTGTTAGCTAAAAGCATTTCTCTGTATTTTGGAAGCGGCCATAACTCATCAGCAACGATTTTTTCAGCATCATCGCAGGCAGCGCGTAGTTTAGCAGCTTGCTGTTGTAAGCTGTCGACAATATCCCACATTCTTTTTTCTTCATCATGAGATTTTTTAGATTTATCAATAAGAACTTTAAACTTTTCTGTCTCAGTCAAAATTTGATTTAAAACTTTATCTAAAGCGAGTAAACGAACTTCATGAAGTTTGGCTGTAGCTTTTGATGGAATAGCTTCTTGAGCTTTAGCCAACATTGAAAATTGTTTTTCAATGGCAGGGAGGACGTAGGTTTCAGCTAATTCTAAAAGACTTAAATGCTCGATATCTAAAGTTTTAACATAACGTTCAACTGCAATATGGTATCTTGAATTGATCTCCTCTTGAGTTAAAACATTTGTATCCACTAAAAACTGAGTTTGTTTTTTATCTTTGAATATTTCAAGGGCTGCAGGTGTTGTGTTTAAAATTGGTAATCCACGCTTTTTTGCTTCAGCTTTCCACTCATCAGAATAGCCATTGCCACTAAAACGAATATTTTTAGTTTCTTTAACAACTTGACGGATGAGTTCCATAACGGCCTCATCGCGTTTTTTCTTTTTTAAAAGGTCTTTAAGTCTGTGTGAACACTCCTTAAAGCTGTGAGCGATTGCAGAATTTAAAATTGACATTGGAACAGCTACGTTTTGAGTTGAACCCACAGCTCTAAATTCAAATTTATTTCCTGTGAAAGCAAACGGAGAAGTTCTATTGCGATCTGTGTAGTCTTTAGAAACATTAGGAATTTTATTAACGCCCAAATCAATAATTTGTTGATCTGTTGCTTTTAGGGCCTTGCCGCCTTCAATCGTATTTAAAATATCTTCAAGAAGACTTCCTAAAAATACAGAAATAATTGCAGGCGGAGCTTCATTAGCACCCAAACGATGATCATTACCAGGAGAGGCAATGGCCGCACGCAAAGTTGCAGCGTGATCATAAACGCCCTTTAACACCACAGCAAGGCAAGCTAAAAATCTTAAATTTTGATGAGGTGTGTTTCCTGGTTCGAGTAAATTTTCACCTTTATCATTCGCCATTGACCAGTTGTTATGTTTTCCTGAGCCATTCACTCCAGCAAATGGTTTTTCGTGAAGTAAACAAACGAGTCCGTGCTTTAAAGCAATCCGTTTTAAAACTTCCATTGTTAATAAGTTATGATCTGAAGCAATATTCATATCTTCAAAAATGGGTGCTAGTTCAAATTGGCTAGGAGCAACTTCGTTATGGCGAGTTTTAATTGGCACGCCCAGTTTATACAATTCAAACTCAACTTCTTGCATGTATTGCTTGATACGTGAAGGAATGGCTCCAAAATAATGATCCTCGAGTTGTTGCCCACGGGCAGGCGCTGATCCTAATAATGTTCGTCCAGTCATGATAAGATCTGGTCTTAAAGCGACAAAATTTTTATCCACTAAAAAATACTCTTGTTCGGCGCCAAGAGTTGTGTGAATTTTTTTAACATCAACATCGCCTAATAATTTTAAGAACTCACAACCGGCAACAGAAATAGCCTCTGTTGATCTTAGAAGTGGTGTTTTATTATCGAGGGCTTGTCCATGATAGCCAAAAAACACTGTCGGAATACACAATGTTTTTCCATTGGCTTCTTCAATAATAAATAAAGGTGATGAGGGGTCCCAAGCTGTGTAACCACGAGCTTCAAATGTTGAGCGCATTCCGCCAGACGGGAATGAAGAAGCATCGGGTTCACCTTGGATAAGTTGCGAACCTGTAAATCTTTCGATGACGCGTAGTTCAGAGTGATTTGAGTGTTGAATGGAAATAAATGCATCATGTTTTTCGGCAGTCGTTCCAGTCATGGGTTGAAACCAGTGACAAAAATGAGTGACCCCTTTAGTCACGGCCCACTCTTTGACTGCTGAGGCGACAGATTCAGCTGTTTCTTTAGGGAGTTTTTTTCCTTGATCTAAAGTTTTAAGTAAATTGTTATATGCATCTTTTGGAAGTTTTTCTCGCATTTGTGCAAGACCAAATGTCATACATCCAAAATATTCAGAAATAGGTGATTCTTTTCCAAATTGATCTCTGATTTTTTCTATAGTTGTTGTTTTTGTTTCGATCGCCGATTTGAAAGCGTTTAATCGTGCATTAACGGCGTTAGACATCGGGACTTCTGATTGAGTCTGCATATTTATATCTCCTTTAGCTTCTTTTAGAATCAAGTGATAAAATCACATGTAACTCATAAAAAAAGGTTGTTATAAAAAATCTGATCAAAACAGTGTCTTGATCAAACATCTTCTTAAGAGGGTAGCATTGAATTTTTTAAAAAAGCAACGGCTTTGATGGATGACTGAATTAAAATGTTTAAACTAAAGTTTTAGCTCTATAAGTTTTGACGAATTCTATGAGAGCCATTTCTGCAAAAAATTGTTTGCGGCGCTCCATCATGAGTGGGGATTTCGTTGGAGCGCTCATTTCTAAACTTTTAGAATGACCATTAAAATTAAACATAAGAATTGCAGTTTCAAAATGCTCACCAGTCGGAATTAAAGCGATAAAATTTTCTTCTTCTGCAAAAAAGTCTGCATCAAGTGGTGATAAAGATTCTTTCCACATCCAATTTTTATATTTTTTAAGATGAGTCGATAAGCGGTTGTGTAAATATCCACCAGTAACAAAATCATAAAAAGCAAAATCATAATTTGAAGTTAATTGCGAAAATTGATTGGTGATATCGTCGAAATTCTTAAGAACAGTGATCTCATTTAAAGTTTGATCAATTTGCTTAACAATATTTTGAGCTAGATTTTCTTGAGATTTTAAAAATGAAAATTTAACTTCTACATAGGGAAGATGAACACGGTAACCTAAGTCATATTTTAAATCAGGCCATTTATTTTCTAAACATTTCTCAACAAGGACCGCGACATCAGATTCTCCAACCCCTAAAGTGTCCCAGGATTTTGTTATTTTTTTATCAAAGAGTTGTGTATGGACAAAAAGCCATTTAACAATTGAATCATTCCAAATGGCTTCTATTTCTCGAGGTGGACCAGGTAATACGAACACATGCTTGGGACCAAAACCAGTTTCAACTTTCATTTGAAAACCGTTGGCCGTTCCTTGAGAGTTCATTAGAATTGTTGATCCCTCTGGAAAAAAGCATTGTTGCTTTTGTAGATCTTTGACAGTAAATCCGCGAGTTGTGAGTCGCACTTGCACATGTCCCCAAGATGTTTCATCAAAAAGTAATTTTGTTTTTGACCATTCACTGATCAGCTCGCGAGTAAAATCATCACTTGTTGGACCAAGTCCACCAGTTACAAAAATAAGATCTGAATTTTGAGCGCAATAGTTGAGGGCATTGAAGATGAGCTCGCGACTGTCAGGCACGACAATGTGAGCTGCTGTTTCAACTCCATAAGGAATTAATTTTTCAGAAATCCATGAGCCGTTTTTATTAACAATTTGTCCCGTCGTCAGTTCAGTCCCAACGCCTAAAATAGTGGCTTTATTTTGATTTTTCATAGCAAAATCCTTTAAAAAACATCTTAATTTTGCTTTATCACGCCTGACAACTTTGTTACAGTCAAGCGATTGAGGAATAATTATGAATACTGTTGATTTAAAACAATTTGATTTAGCAAACCCAACTGAAACGCATCAAATGCTGCGCGATACATTAAAATCTTTCGTGCAAACTGAAGTAGAGCCTCAGGCTCATGATTTTGATCGCGATGAAAAATTTAATTTACCTCTATTTAAAAAATTAGGTGAATTAGGTTTGTTGGGGCTAACGGTTCCAGAAGCCTATGGCGGAGCGGGACTTGATGCTGCGGCCGTTTGTTTAGTTCATGAAGAGTTATCTGCGAGTGATCCAGGTTTTTGTTTAGCTTATTTAGCTCATACATTGTTGTGTGCAAATAATTTAGCTGTTAATGGATCTGAGTCACAAAAGCAAAAATATTTACCAAAACTTTCTTCAGGTGAATTCGTTGGTGCAATGGCTATGTCTGAACCTGATTATGGAACAGATGTTTTAGGAATGAAAACAACGGCAGTTCGCAAGGGAGATCAATACATTTTAAATGGTCGTAAAATGTGGATCACAAACGGAGCTGTTGATGATCAAAAAACTCCATGTGATATGGTTTGGGTTTATGCTAAAACTGGTGAAAAAAATGGGCGTGCATTGATATCAACTTTTATTGTTGAAAAAAACGACCCAGGTTTTCATGTTGGTCAAAAAATTATGGGTAAATTGGGAATGCGTGGATCAAACACCGCTGAATTAATTTTTGAAAATTGTGTCATTCCAGCAGATCGACTTGTAGGCCAAGAAGGTGATTCTATGCACCACATGATGCGAAACTTAGAAATCGAGCGCGTGGGTTTAGCAGCCATGAGTTTAGGTATTGCTCGTCGCTCAATTCAAATTATGAATAAATACGCTATTGAGCGCGAAGCGTTTGGTAAGCCATTAAATTTTTACGGACAAATTCAAAAATACATCGCTGATTCATACGCTGAATACAAAGCTTCTGCGGCTTATGTTTATGACACAGCTCGCAAATTAGACTTAAACAAAGAAGGTAATCGTTTGGATTCTGACGGTGTTAAACTTGTTGCAACAACGATGGCTAAAAATGTTTCTGATCGTGCGATTCAAGTTTTGGGTGGATATGGTTATGTTGGCGAGTATGTAGTTGAAAGATTGTGGAGAGATTCAAAATTGCTTGAAATTGGTGGTGGTACATTAGAGGCGCACCAAAAAAATATTACTCGTGATTTATCTAAACTTGGCTTTTAGTTTTTCATGTCGAATTCCAATCATTTCCCTTTGAAAAATCCTATCGAATATAAGCCTGGTCACTTCGCTGAAGTTGATCAGGTTATGAAAAAAATTTGGCCACTTTTGACTTCAGAGCGCCAAAAAAAAATTTCACAAGTAGTTACACAAAGATGTTTTTCAATTCCGGTTGTTTTGGAAAGTATTTATGATCGTGGCAATATCAGCGCAGTGATGCGAACGGCTGAAGGATTAGGTTTTTCTAATTTTCATGTGATCGAGACTCAGGAAAAATTTAAAAACTCACAAAGAGTCACGCAAGGGGCTGATAAATGGGTTGAGGTTAAAAAATGGAAAACTTCAAAAGAAGCCATTCGTTATTTTAAAGATAATAAAATTCGTTTATGTGTAACTTCTCTAGAATCATCAAAACCTTTGCACGAGGTCGATTTTACAACCCCGTTAGCTTTAGTATTAGGAAATGAAAAGCAGGGTGTATCAGCAGAAATGCTCGAAGCTGCTGATGAACGCGTGATTATTCCAATGCCAGGATTTGTTCAAAGTTTTAATATATCCGTTGCAGGTGCACTGTGTTTGTATCAAATCTATCAATCACGTTTACATAAGCTTGGCAAAAATGAAGATGTAACATCGGAGCAAATTGAGATTTTAAAAGCTGAGTACGCTCTTCGTACACTGGATTCTGCGGAAGATATTTTAGGGCGTGAAAAGTAATGAGAAGACTTTCTACTTCCGATAAATCAAAACGCCCTTAAGCAAGTTATCAAAAGCATCAGGAAATTCAAAATCAAGATCAGTGATAGGCAAGTTTTGAATTAAAAATCGACTTCCATTTAAAGATTTTTTAAACATTTTTTCGATGTCATCTAAAGTCCATTTTTCATAGTTACAAGTAAATAAAATAAAACCGTTTGGATTTAAGCAAGCCCACATTGCTTGAATAAGATTTGGTAAGTCTTTTTCAATTTTCCAAGTTGTTTTTTTTGTTCGACCAAAAGATGGTGGATCACAGATGATGATATCCCATTTTCGTTCACGTTTAATTGATCCTTGCAAAAATAACAAACTATCTTGAGCGAAGAATTCATAGGCTTTATTTTCTGGATCGATTGAATTAATTTTAAAATTTTCTTTTGACCAGTTTAAAAAATTAGGGCTGGCATCAACCGTTGTGACTGATTGGGCCTGGCCCAGAGCTGCGGCCACTGAAAACAATGACGTATAGGAAAATAAATTAAGAACATTTTTATTTTTACTGTGATTAAAAATAAACTGGCGATTGCTCCTTTGATCTAAAAAAAGCCCTGGCGAAAATCCTTGATCGCGACGTAATTCAGCTTTGAGTTGATGTTCAAGTGCAATCCATTTCTCTGGTGTGTTTGAGTAATACAAATCTTTATGTTCTAAACCGCCAACGCCAGTTCCGCGATTAATCATATGTCTAATAACGTAGTTTAAGTTATGACGTTTGCAAAAATCTTCTGTTGAGTTTAAATCCTCTTGAGTTGGAGGTTCTGTTTTATACCAATAAACCCAGATGATTTGGCCATAAAGATCTACGCGAATATTTTGTTCATGATGAGAGCGGTGGTATAAGCGATATGTTTGCTGAGAATTAATTTTGTAAATTTTTTGAAGATCTTGGTATTCATTTTCTAGAAAATCACCTAGAGATTTAACGGGATTTTTAAAACAAAATGGAAGTTCAGCTTCGTAAGAATAAAGCTTCTGGTCAATATTAAATTCAATTTTACCTGAGTGAAGTGCCAGTCTAAAAAAATGTGATCCGCCATGTTCTGAGTCTCCGAGAATTGGAATTTTAATCAGTTCTGCATGCAAGCGAATTTGATGAGGCTTGCCAGAGACCGGCTCGGCTTCCCAGAGGTGACAATGCTCACTTATTTTTTGAATATATTTAAAAAGGGTTTTAGAGTTTGGTTCGCGGGATGGGTTATTAATATATGTTTTATCACTTTTTTCAATATGACTTACAACGGTTTGTTTTGTAAACTGAACCTCATGATCTGTTAAAAAAAAGTAGGTTTTTTTAATTTGGTGTTGTTCGAACAAGTTTGAAAGTTTTGCAGCTGCTATTTTGTTTTTAGCAAACAAAATAAGCCCCGAAGTTTCCTTGTCAAGTCTATGAACAACAAGCAAATCAAGGTTTGTTTTTGCAGATAGAACTTCAACGAGTCCGAGTTGGTTTTCGTTGACTTTGTGCGTGCGAAAGCCAGAGCGTTTATTGAAAACGATGAATTCGTTTTCATCAATGTAATTAACTTGGTAAGGGGATAGTTCAAGCTGCATAGAGTTACATGCTAGCGCTTTACTTTGTTTCAAGCAAGAACTTGCCTTATACTCAAATGGTATCATATTTAGGTTGTTTTATACAGAATGAACTCATTGAATGAGTTACAAGGAGAATGAAAAATGAAGAAAATATTATTAATGGCTTTTGTTGTTGCTTTGTCTTCGTGTGGGATTCAAAGTTTACCACAGCAAAAAAATGAAGTTGAAGCCTCAATGGCGGAAGTCACAAATCAGTACAAAAGACGTGCAGATTTGATACCAAACTTAGTTAATGCAGTTAAAGGGTTTGCATCTCACGAAAAAGAAACATTAGATGCTGTAGTCAGTGCTCGTGCTCGTGCGACATCTATACAAATTGACCCTAAAAATATGACTCCAGAAAAATTCCAAGAGTACCGTAAGTCTCAAGGTGATTTATCAATGGCCCTTGGTAAATTGATGTCGATTACAGAAAATTATCCTAATTTAAAAGCGGATAAGAACTTTCAAGATTTGCAAGCTCAGTTAGAGGGAACAGAAAACAGAATCACTGTGGCTCGTAATCGATACATTGAGACCATTAAAAATTTTAATAATTTAGTGACTGTGCCTCCAACAAATATTACGAACATGTTAATTTATCATTTCGAGAAAATGCCGCAATGGGATGTGTCTGAAGCTGAAAAAACTCAGAACGAAAAAGCCCCAGAAGTTAAATTTTAATTAGGTTTGTGAATTGATCCCATCAATAAGATCTTTCTTTTTTATAATTCTTACGCTGTGGCTGAATGTAGCTACAGCGTTTGAGGTTCCAGCTTTACAGGGTCCAGTTATGGATCAAGTTGGTCTTTTATCGCGTCCTCTGGCTTATTCTTTATCTCAACAATTGCATCAAGCTAACAATCAAGGTGTCGCTCAAGTTCAAATATTGATTATACAATCACTTCAAGGTGAAAGTATTGAGCAAGCTGCGATTCAAATATTTGATCAATGGAAATTAGGTGATGCTAAAAAAGATAACGGTGTTTTGATTTTAGCTGCAATACAAGATCGTAAAATGCGAATTGAAGTTGGACAAGGATTAGAAGGATCTATTCCTGATGTGATTGCGAAGCGAATTATCAATGAGATCATGCGCCCGCTTTTTAAAAGTGGTAATTTTGACGCTGGTTTTAAGTATGCAGTTCAGGCTGTTTTCGAAGCTGCGGCGACGGAAACAAATGGTCAAGTTTTTAATGTTGAAAGTTTTAAAGAAAAAATAATTTCTGATCCACAAGCTCAAGATTTAAATTCAAAAGATGTTAACTATTTACAAAGCTCTCAAGCTGAAAAGCAATCTGGGCGGGGCAAAATCCCTATGCTTTATATTGTTATTTTTTTAGCTGGTTTATGGTTTGTTATTTTTCTATTTAGTCCTTCTACTGCAATTTGGATATTACTTAACTTACTTTCTGGTGGAGGTCGTGGTGGTGGCGGTGGCCATGGCAACTGGTCCGGCGGAGGAGGCTCATCCAGTGGTGGTGGGGCTTCGGGGGATTGGTAGATTATGAAAATAAATAAGGCCTTTAACACGGATAAAATTGAGCAAGCGATTGTTGATTTTGAAAAACAAGTTGATTTTGAATTAGTGCCAGTTGTAACAAATTCCTCATCGCCAGTGGGACATATTAAATGGGTGATAACTTTTATTTTTTCACTCATTTCTTTTGTTGTTATTGAAGCTATTTATTTTTTCGAATTTTATGAGTTAGGAACTTCTGAAGTTATTTATTGGTGGGGGAGTTCGCTTATTTTTGGTTTTATTATTTCGATTTACATTGCGAAGCTATCAGTTATTCAAAGATTATTTATTTCAAAAAAAAATCGTCAAGAGTCCGTTGATTTAAAAGCTCAGCAGGTGTTTTTTCAAAAACGAATGTACGATACCGAAACTCATCAGGGTTTATTATTATTTGTATCTTTAATGGAGCGAAGAATAGTCATTATGCCGGATCCTAAATCGCAGTATCAGGGGACTCAGGCCCTAACCAATGAAGTTTTAAGAATTCTTCAGCACGCTTTTAAAGCAAAACAGTACGAAGCTGGTTTTTTACAGGCTATCGATTTTATGAAAAAGGATTTAATTCAGCATTTTCCAATGGAAAATCATAAAAATCAGGTGAATGAGCTTCCGAACAAGTTGATTTGGTTGGATGAATAGTTTAGGCTTTATTTAATCATTTTATTAAATCCCGTGCAGTCGTAGTTCAATGGATAGAATTCCCGGCTTCGAACCGGTAGGTTGCAGGTTCGAGTCCTGCCGACTGCACCATTTGTCAAGCGAGACGAACTCACACGCTTGAAAAAATTTAGATTCTGACTCTCAACACCAAAATTTGAAAAAGCTCTACTAGGTCCCATAAAGACCGAAGGGCCTTCTTTTGTCTTTTTACTGGCGACTTTAACCGAAGCCGCTTTATCAATCCAACCTTGACCTTGTACATAAACAAAAAAAGTCGCACCCAAGGTTTGACCCTTGAGTGCGTTATCATAGTGAGCTTGGCCCACATGGAAATGAATTTCAAAACCATCCTTGAGGATTTCGATTTTATGAACTAATAATTTGATTATATCTGACCTCATCTTAGGGTCGTTTTCTCCTTTTAAAATTAAACTTTCTAAACCACTTTTAAATATTTCATGAGTTTTAAAGCTCAGTGGTTGCTGAACTTCCACTTTTTCATTTACAGACTTGGCTTTTGCCACAAACCCAAGTCTTTTTGCCTGTAGCTCTTTCATTTGATTCACAATAGGCTGCATATCCATGTCTTCTGGAAGTTTTGCCATACGCTCAGCTAAAACTGAAATCTGCCGATCTAAAACTCCAATTTTTAATTGTAAATCTCTGGATTCATGAGCACCGGAATCTTTTTCAGAAATTGTTTTGGCCTTTACTGATAAATTTTCAGTAAACCCATGATCTAGCACAAATCTTTTAACCTCAGCCCAAACAGCGATTTCAAGTTTTTCAGCAGGAACTCTGCGAGGAGAATGTTTCAATAACTTTTCCTCAAGCACTGCTTCGTTCTTTTTAGTCGCTAAATGCTCATAGTAGCCAAACTTTTTACCCGTATGACTTGTTGCACTTGCACCAGACATGCGCTCACCACATTCTTTACAAAATGTGATCCCTGAAAGTAAATACGGGTATTTGTTTTCATGATTGATTCGACGGCTGCAATTATCTTTTAAAAGCTTTTGCACTTTGTTGAATATATCTTTCTCAACAATCGCTGGCCATACAGCTTTAACTTCTTCTAAGCCGTTTTTAGTTTGAAATACTCTGACACCGATGTACGCTTTATTGCTTAAAATCCTGTATACATTTTCAATTCTTAAAAACTTAGCCCTGTGATTTCCGCCACCACGAATTTCTTTTGGAATTTGCACTTTATTTGAAGTGAGCCACTTGCAAGTTGCGGCCAGTGTTTTCTCTTTTAAATAAGTTTTAAAAATCAAATTCACAAGCTCAGCTTCTTCTGGCACGACAACCAATGTGCCAGATTTATCAGGCCCTGCCTTATACCCCAGTGGAATACTTCCACCATTGTAAAGACCACGTTTTGCACGAGCTAGAAATGAATTCGACACTCTTTCAGCTGTCTGCTTTCGCTCAAACTCAGCAATAGAGGCCATCAAATTTAAAACCATCGAACCTGCGGCACCAGACGTATCAAAATTTTCGCGAATCGACATAAACTTACAATCATGCTCTTTTAAAAATTCTTGAAGAAGAGCAAAATCTTTTGTCGATCTCGAAAACCTTGATAATTCAGTCACAAGTACCAGATCAATTTCATGATTTTCAATAGCACGAAGCATTTTTTGAAAAGCTGGCCGCTTCATGTCTTTTGCTGATACTCCAGGATCAGAAAACACCTCTGTGATTTCACCAAAGGGCTCAACTAAGTTTTTTAAATTCACATATTCACGAAGTCTTAGCTCTTGGTTTTTGATAGACCCTTCAGGATTTTCAGCTTGTTCTTCAGTGCTGACACGTGTGTAAATAGCTATACGAAAAGTCTTTGATGAGTTTTTAATTTTACGAGCATTAGCTTTTTTATATAATCGTTGATTCATTTGTCATAACTCCTTTTAGGTTGTTCTAAACGGGAGCTATGTATTTTCGCAGGCTCTAAAACTTGTGAGATCGGATAATTTTGTTTTATCAACAGATCCCAAAGTTCGGCAAGCATATTAGAGTAGTCTTGATTTGTTAACGCATGGAGTTTGTGTTTAATGGCATCACACTTCCACTGATTACGCTTTGACATCTAATCCCCTTGGTTGTTTGTTTTTGATTGAGTTCGTTGAGTTGATTAAATTGATTATTAAAGTTCATTTGTTTTTTCCTTTTTTTGTAGTACTGCTTGATTGAATTATTTTTTTGTTTTTCTTCATTCTTCATATTTATTCTTATTTCTTACCTCTTACCTCTTACCTCTAGATCTCCTTGATTATGCCTCCTCTTGCTTTGCGCTTTGCTGACCACTTTCCATCGTAGAGGGGGAGTGGTCAGCAAATTTAAGCAAAGTTTTCTGACGAGGCATAATCAAGGAGAAGTGACTTTATTCAATGACTTAGACGTATCTACAACCCAAACATATCACCAAACATCGTGCTTGATCTTTTGTTTGAGTTGTCACAATACTGCGGCTCGAAAAAAATATCTGTGTTACAGATTTAAAATACAAAAATAGTGTTGAAGTAAAAGAGTTTATTAAGTGCTGTGATCTTTTAGCTGATAAACTCAAATGTGGACTGGGCTAGTGTTTTTGAATTTGTTTGAAATAATTAAAATTCTGAATGATCAGGAATTAGAAGTTTTGCGTACAGTAGATAACAATATACTTTGATGTGAAAATAATTTTAGTGATGTTTGACGGGGGCTAAATTAAGCAACGGTTTTGTTACCGTTGCTTTTTTGTGGATAGATGAGTTCACAGGCAAGTGTTATTAGTTGAGGTAATATCGATGGCTTTGTTCTTTAAAGCTATGGACCAATGCTTCGGCGATTAAATTGGCCTTCTCAAAGTCGAAATGACGATCCATTTCCTGGGTCTGAATTTTTTTTAACTCTTCAAGTAGTAATGTAGCGGTTATGCCTTTTTCTAAAAGCATAAAAACTCGCCCTGCGTAGCCATCGTACTCATCTGGAACTAAATTGGATGATACAAGATCTTCTACCATATCCATCGGATCCCAAAAATTCAGGAATCGAATGACTGTTTCAAGATTAGGTTTTTTAGAGTTTTGCATATCGGTGAATATAACCAACCCCGCAAACTGTGTCTAGATAAGTAAAGTTCTTGAAGCTTGGTGACATTAAATTAGTTGAGACCTTTTGGATCATGCGCATGGGGACATGAGTAAAGCACAAAACGCAAGTTTTTGTACTTTAGCGATTCGATTTAATAATGATCATTATAGCTATCCTATTGAGTCAGTGTTGCAGTTTAGCAGCTCAAACAATATGAAAACTAATATATTCGTTTTGACAAAAGGCTCTAGATAGTTGACCAAAAATTGACAAGGTTTCATTACGTTTTATTCACCCTTGCTACTATAAAAGTTATTTTTCTCTCTGTGTTTTAATTCGATCTAGGCTTTCTGAAGCAGAAAATTTCAGATACCGGCGATTCAAAAAATTTACCTTTCAAATTTTCAAAGAATAAATCCTTGATGCCCAGCTGACCGGAATAAAAAATTTCTTCGGTCAGTTATGTGGACTCTAAAATACAGAGCGATTTTCAAGTAGCAAAAACGCAATCATAAAATTGGAGCTTTGTTCGCCGGTTAGTATTCAAAGTATTATCTTACGTATAAGCTGCGCACGCACGTCACCGGGAGGGGTTGTGCTTGTCTTAGATTCGATGAGCTGAATAAAGTCGGTAAGATCCTGATTTTTTTCGCCAAATCGCAGAAATAAGTAAGAAGCAAATGCATCGGCCTCTAGTTCAATTTCGTAACGATTTTTTAATTTTGGGTCCATTTCCGTATGCTCTAAATAAATATGGCCAAGCTCGTGAAAACCTACAAAATTCTGTGCTGCTTTTGATAGAGTAGAAAAAATATTTTGATTGATAGAAATCTTATATTTTCCATTTCCAATGAAAAAAGCGGCGGCAGGATTAGGTAAGTCTAAATCAAAAGTTACTTCAACATCATTAAACATTGTTTCGCGATTTAGACCGTTGGTGATGTTTTGGATTTCGCTTAGACGTGTTTCGGTTGGCTCGGCGAAACTTTTCGATAAAAATAGCAGAACGATAATAAAAGTTTTCATTTTAAATCCTTAAGACCCGATAACTGTTTCTAGTTATCGGGTAACTATAATATTATTGAATATCCGTTACAGCTTCGTTTTTGTCGTTAAATACGCGAATCGTAACGCCTGACAAATTTTGATAAGATTGAGATGGCATTATCAAAACATACCACCCAGGAAATTGAATGCTATTTATGGAATATTTTTCACCGTAGTTCACGCCTGCCGGAATATCAACAAAGGTTTTAGTAAGTACAAAGCGACCGCCGAGATATGAAAACTGCTTTCTAAAAATCTGTTTTGCGCGCAATTTTGCATATTCCTCATTAGAAACTTGAGCTAATTCTTGGTCGGATGGGCCGTCGGCATTAAAGCTCCAAAATGCTGTTGCATCAAATTGTCTGTTCAGTTGCCTATTAGGGTCATGAAAAGTTGTTCTTTCAGTCGCATTTTCAGGAATATCAGAAGTCGTGACTGGTAGACCTACCGAAAACATCAATGCCGTAGTCAATCGTGTGTGCTCAGAAGTTGACTCTGGAAGCAAATAAAACTTTCTTGATTCTCGATACACTAATTCATGCTGTATAAGAGCGGCCTGACTTAAACTGTCCATTTTTTCCCAGCTTTGTTTTGCAATTTGGACACGGCCGGAAATATCGTTAAAGATGGCGACCTGTTCAATATCACAACCTTTTTCTAAAGATGCGATAACTTCACTCGCATTTCCGATATCATGAACAAACGTCAATTGATCTTTTGAATCCACCCAATCCACAATATTTAAAAAATTAGAAAAGTTTTTGCTGGGATTGCAAATCTCTAAGCCGCAATCCACAAACGGTTTACCAGTTTGAAGAAAATAGATATTTTCGACCGACTGAGTATAGTCCTTGATCGCGCTCCCTGACGCCTCGGCCATGTTTAATTTGTACTTAAGACGCCCCTCAACGATATCAAGCAATTCAGTCGATAGAATTGATTTGGATTTATCTCTACAAACGACTGCGTAGCCGCCTCCACTTGTGGAAACCCCTGCGAAAGCGTTGATTGTTGAGAGAGTGAATATTGCTACTAAAATAGATTTTTTCATATGATCCCCTTTGAATATAAAATTACCGGCTTCGGGTCATAGAAAAAAGACAATATTAATTAAAAATGTTGCTATTTTGATTAGTAATTAATAAACATTACTGATGAAATCAATTTTCGAGTTTAAGAACTATCAGTCTTTTCTTTTGTATTTCTTTCAAATTAAAAGAGGAAATCAAGCACGGCTCGCAGAATTCTTAGAATGTAAATCATCGTTCTTAACTCAAGTGATTGATGAGAAAGTTGAAATATCTATGGAACAGGCCATGAAAATTCCAAATTTTTTGGGGATGAATAAAAATGAAAAGATGGCTTTTTTACTGTATGTACAAAAAGAAAAAATTAAATCATTAGATGAGAAACGATTTTTTGAAGATCAAATAAACACGCTTAAGATAAAAAATAACACCGTTAAAGAGCGTTTAGCAGGAGTGGGCGAACTCGATGATCACGCTAAGTCAAAATACTATAGTTCTTGGATTTTCGGAGCAGTTCATATTTTGTGCGCATTCAGCTGGATCAACGACGTTTCAGACATATCTCATTTTTTAAAAATAGAACGCACGGTAGCGAATGAGGCGCTAAAATTTTTATTGGAATGCGGCTTGTGCGAACGCAAAAATAACAAACTTTCGATTGGAAAAAGACAGATCCATTTGGATGAAAACTCAGAATATATTTTTAACCATCATATCAATTGGAGGCTAAAAGCGATTGAAAAATTAAATTCAGGTCATCATCAGATTTTAAATTTTTCAAGCTTAATTGGAATAAGTAAGAAGGACGCAGCAGCCATAAAAGAAATCTTGCTGAAATCCATCAGTGAAACCAATAAGGTGGTCCAAAATTCAGGTGAAGATGCAGCATTCTTGATTAATGTAGATTTTATGGAACTTTAGATGGTAAGCGATTTGACCGGTCGTAAAGTCTCATAAAATCATTTTAATGTCAAAAAGGTTCACCTCGTTGACTAATGCTGACGATACATCTGGTTTTATAGGTTCAGTGCATGAGAATAACGCTTCGTCGATAAACATTTCTTTTCTAGACAAAAATTTTTTGTCAAAATAGAATTCCCTTATGATGAAACGATATTTGAAATATCTATTATTAGTATTTTTCGCGACCGGCTGTTCAACGACGAATAGATATCAGTATTACAAATTGGTTTCTAAAGAGGAAAAAAATATATTACCTGAAGTGACACAAAAGCCTGAGAAGCTTTATTTGATCTACAATGAAACGCCACGGTCGATTTTTCAGTATAATTATGTACGCCGGGTGTGGATAGCCATAAAAAATTACTCAAGAAAGCCCTATTCATTTGGTCCCATTTTTCTTCCTATAGTTCCATATTTTGTGGCAGGTTTGCCTCTCGATCATTCCCAAAATATTACAATTGTATTAACCGCATATTTGGACCCCATTTACGGCGAAAGAATTCTAAGTCTTCCAAATTTAATAATTGAAAATTCAGAAGGGCGGATATTGAATCCCCTTTCTGTGAATGAAGACACTTCGGGATTTAAATTTAAAAGTTTTACTTATGATACCACGATAGATTCGAGTCCTTGGTTTATTCTGCAAGAGGCATCTATCAAATTGGACAACGGGAAAATTTTAAAAATCCCTCGAATGAGGTTCGATTTTACTAACGAGTTTATTATCAATTGGAACGAGCCCATTGCGCCTTAATCATGGGGTTTCAAAACTCTTCCTAAAAAAATAATTTTCGATCACTAACGCTCAGGCAACTGAGCGTTTTTTTATTTTCCTGATCGCCGCATGTTTGGGGTCGATCACAGTCCAATCAATGCGTGACGGGTTTAGTTTTGCAGCACGTAGCCGCTCTTTGATAGCGATCTTCGTCGTTGCAAAATGAGCGGCGATAGAGTCGATGTTCCATCGCTCAACCCAGCGAAGTCTTGCAACTTCGGTCAAATTTAAATATATCCGATCCCAAGACGTTTTGTAAGTCTGCGAAAATACAAGGCTCCCGGGTTCTGGTAGCTTGCGGCAGCCTGCACCATTTGTCCAACGGATAAATGGCGTGGAATTACGAAATCAAACAAAATCAAAAACATAGGTTTCAATCACTTAGACTATTTCACACTTGCAAAAATTACAGAAAATCACGTGGGATCATATGAATTGGAGATTGCAAAATGAAAGATAATCAACCCAAAGGTGAAATCATTTTATTTCAATAAAACGATGGTGTTGCATTAGTTATAATTGTAAATGCGTCTGTCATATAGACTAGGCTTTTATCTGAAACTTTTTTAAAGATTTAGTATTCACTAATTTGAATTTGTTTGAAATAATTAAAATTCTGAATGATCAGGAATTAGAAGCTTTGCGTACAGTAGATAACAATATACTTTGATGTGAAAATAATTTTAGTGATGTTTGACGGGGGCTAAATTAAGCAATGGTTTTGTTACCGTTGCTTTTTTGTGGATAGATGAGTTCATAGGCAAGGGGTTTTTAGAACACCAGAACCAAGTAATTTTTAAAATTCTCAAATGAAATTAATAGGTTTAGACATTAAAATTTTTTTAAAAATCCAGCACTCATTTAAAAATATCGTTCAAGTGCTTAACCTTCTAAGAAATTCAAAATCAAATAAGCCTGAAGATTTTTATACAATTTCAAATTTTAGTTTTTGAAATGAAAACCATCATGAATATTCAGTCAATATACTGAAGGCAATAGATCACCAAGCAGAAAAAAATCTGCAATAAAATTTATTTTTTGGCGGCATAAATTTGTATCACAAGGTAAAACGTTTTGATACAAGAACCACAGTGGACTGTGAAATAAGAGCATCGGGTACTCGCCCGAAAGAGAGACGACAATCGCCGGGGCTCAGCGGTAAATTTCAAGGAACGAGACGGATATTCATCGAACGGCCACTCGGGAAACGAAGGCCAGAAGACCCGAGCAGAACGCCACGACAAAATAGCGTGAGGCTATTGACCATAAATCTGCGCAAAAGTGATAAGTCCTACGGAAAATAAGTCGGGCCGAAGTAGCGCAGCGAAATGGCGGCAAAAAATTAAAACCATGACCTTATGTTCATTCAAAAGGGCATGGTTTTGTTTTGCCAAAATTCAAAATATTTGGTCGATTTACATTTGAGCTTGTGGATGAAAACGCTTTGTCAAACAAGTGTTATTATTCTCTTTGGCAAGAACGCTACAATAAAATTAAAAAAGATTTTCTGTGCTATAGAAATTAATCTAAATTTGCAGCGATACCATTTAAATCCGCACAATATTTTTTGATAACATTATCAAGTTGTCTTGCCATTTCAGGATTCTCATTTAATAAGTTCAAACTAGCAGCGTAAAAATCCATTTGTTTTGCTTCGTTTAATTTATTACTTTTTATAATCGATTTAAGGACCGCTTTGTTAGCTTCACTTGCACATACTCCAACATTGTAAGGGAATTTGTAAGCACTTTCTCGAATTAGGATTTTGTCTTGTCGTAAGTCCATTTAACAAAAGCAGTTCGAAATTCCTCAAGTTGGCTACATCATTTGTCCCGGTTCTTTTTTTAGGGGCCTCTTTCTTCTAAATAAAGAAATTCAGTTTTTTTGTAATATGTGTTATAACTTTTCAATACATCCTGTTGGCTTTCAAAACTTGCGAGAATAGATTGCTTTTGTTCAAGATCTACATCTATTTCGTAACCTAAGAATAATTTAAAATTAAAAAATACTGAGAAAATACACTTAAGAAGGAAGTAGAGGCTGTTTTCTTTGTCTGTTAAATTTATATATCCCTGTAAAATACGATGTGCGATGTATTTTTTCATTTTAAGATTCAAATGAAGATTTTTTTTATTTCCTTTGGATGTCAAAATTTTTTGTTCGCTAAAAAATCCAAATTGTACACTATAATAACCACAAAAATCTTTAGTTAAAAAATAGAGTTGAATATGGTGGGGATGTGGCTTTTCTCCGCCATGAGGTGGGTGAGTTATTGCAATATCAATTTTATATTTTGAAAATACTTTTATAAAGGCTTGTCTTAGCTCGCTTGATTTTAAAAAGTGATCAATCCCAGTATCTTCACAGTGACCAAAGACCACTTTTAGACCTAAATTTTCGGCTACTTTCGAAAGTTCTTTTCCGCGTTTTGAAACAGCCGCATGTGTTAGACAAAAAATTAAGATATCGTTGGATAATTTTAATTTTTGTATGGATTGAAAAAACCATAGAGTTTCATCATCAGGATGAGCCACAATAAGTAATATTTTTTTATTTTTTATTTCACTGAGACACTGCATAATGGTCTGTTTATATTGCACAATATATTAATATAAGTAAAACTAATATTATAACGCATGACATAGGTATAGCTAATGATAAATATTAACCATTTAAGATCTTTTTATATATGTGCATTACATAAAAATGTAACTAAAGCGGCTGAAGCATTGAGTGTTAGTCAACCATCAGTGAGTCAGCAAATAAAACTTTTTGAAGAAGAGCTTGGGTTTTCCTTATTTTTTAGGAATGGGAGAACATTGGACCTAACTTCAGAAGGAAAGCTGCTGTTTAATAAGTCAAAGACCATTTTTGATTCAATTATTGGCGTTGAAGAATTTCTTCAACAAAAATGTGAATTCGTAGGTTCAATTTCTCTTTTTGTCAGCGATGAAATTGAAAGGCCTTTTTTATCTAAAATAACATCAGAATTGATGAAACGTTCATCTTTTAAACAAGCTAGATTTATTGTGAATTCAATTTCTGATGTTGAAAAGAAAAACAAGAAAGAACCGCACTCAGAACAACTGTATCTTTCGCATAGAAGGTTGTCATCTTTAGATTTGGTCGAAGAGTTTTCCTTTCCTGTAAAACTTATTTCTAGTATTCAAAATATTGAAATGGGACAAGTTAAAACCCATCATTTGAAATCACTTTTTTCAAGACTAGGTCAGAAATTACTTATTCCTAGCCATGGACATATTCTTAGGTCTGAATTGGAAAGTCGATTCGACATTGTGGATTTAAACGATCAAATTTTATTAGAAAGTAATGTTATAGCCTGTTTAACTCAGTCGGTTCGAGAAGGTCTTGGGTGTAGTCTACTACCAGTTCAATATGTCTATGATGATATTAAAAAAAATCGACTTTCTGTGTATGGACCACCGAAAGGTTTTTGGGACCATCGTATGTATTTATATGCTCCTAAAAATCAGAATAAAATTATAGCAAACGAAATGGTTCGAATAATTCAAAATTTTTCGATAGAAAAGGGAGGCTAAATGGTGAGTGTTATTATCCCAACTTTAAATGAGGAAAAAAGAATTTCTGAAATTATTAAATTTTGTCTAAAATCAAAATTAGTTTCCGAGGTCATTGTTATTGATGATGGATCAACAGATAATACTTTTGCAATTGCAAAATCATCTGGAGCGAAAGTTTTTTTTAGCTCAATGCTTGGTAAAGGAACATCAATGCTTGATGGTCTTTGGAAATCGCAAGAAGACGTCGTTTTATTTTTAGATGGTGATATTTATAATTTTTCAAATTCACTCATTGAATTGATGGTTCAACCTATATTAGAAAATAAATGTGAATTTGTGAAGGGGCGTTTCCATCGCACGGCAGGGCGAGTGACGGAGCTTACTGCCAAACCACTATTAAAAGTATTTTTTCCTGAAATTTGTGAAGTTGATCAGCCACTCGGTGGAATTATAGCATCAAAAAAAGATCTCTTAAAGAATATCAAGTTTGAAACAGATTACGGCGTTGATGTTGGAATTTTGATTGATGTTGCTCAGATTGGTTCTCGAATTTTAGAAGTTGATGTTGGCTCAGTGGAACATGACCATCAGACCTTAGAACAACTGAGTAAGATGTCTAATCAGATTGTCCGAGTGATACTGGAACGTGCTTCTCGATACAAGAAGCTTGATTTGAATCAACTTAAGGACAGCTATGAGATTCAAAGAGTTAATCAGTTGCAAATGGAACCCATTATTGGAAAAATTGACCCCAAAAGAAAGCTTGCTCTTTTTGATATGGATGGAACGTTGGTTGAGGGTAGATATATTGAAAAACTAGCAAAATATGTGAGTAGAGAGAGTCAGTTGGAGCGTCTTCTTGATAATAAAAAGCTGGACTCTATTTATCGAACTAAAATGATCGCGAAAGTTTTAACAGGATTACCTAAAACAGTCTTCGAAAAAATTGCTCATGTTATGCCTTTATCTAAAAATGCTCAGTCGTTAATTGTTGAGCTTAAAAAGCGTGATTATATCGTTGGTATTGTTACAGATAGCTACTTTGTTGCATCTGAGATAATCCGTAAACGAGTTTTTGCTGATTTCTCTATTGCCCATCTTCTTGACTTTAAAAAAGGCATTTTTACCGGTGAGCTTGAGATTTCTCCACTGTTTATTTCTGATAAATGTACAAAGCATGATTTTTGTAAACTTAACGTATTAGGACATATAGATCGTTTTTACGAAATGAACCATTCTTTGATTCATTTTGCTGGTGATGGTCTTAATGATATTTGTTTACTTGAAAATCTTGCCAATACATTTGCTGTGAAACCCAAAGATCCAAAAGTTGAGTTAGCGGCGACTGGTGTAGTTTATGAGTTGACTGATATTCTTAACAGATGGAGCTGATCAATTGAGTTTTAGGAGAAGTACACAAGAATTATATAAAGATGGGACTGAAAAATTAGAGGAAATTAAAAATCAACTTTTTAAACTTCTTCCTTTTTGGCTTGCAGGATCTTTAACAGCATTGATAGCAACTCAATATGCACAACTTTTTTCTTTGATGGAAAGTTACTCACTTCATATTTTTGAAAAATCCGGTAGCTGGTTTGTTTTTGTTCCTCCTGTCTTTTTTTTGATTTCGTGGGCTTTAGTTCATAAGTTTGCACCAAGAGCAAATGGAAGTGGAATACCGCAGCTCATGGCCTCAATTGAGCTCCTTAATACTAAAAACGATCGCTTGGTTGAAAGTTTATTAAGTTTAAGAATTATTGTGATTAAATTTTTAAGTTCTCTGACTGGTGTTCTAGGGGGGGGAGCCATTGGTCGAGAGGGGCCGACACTACAAATTTCGGGTTCAATCTTTGCTCTTTTTGTCAAATATTGGAGGTTTTCAGATATTCAGAATAGATCGGCATTTATAATGGCTGGAGCTGCATCTGGACTAGCGTCAGCATTTAATACACCGCTTGGAGGTATAGTTTATGTTGTTGAAGAGCTAGCAAAATCACATTTAAACACTTTTAGAACAGGAGTTCTTCACTCTGTTATTTTCGCAGGAATCATTTCGCAAATGATTATGGGAGCATACTTATACTTAGGATTTCCAAAAGTTGCAGAGTTCAACAGTTTTTTTGCATTTCAGTATATTTTAATTGCGATTGTATCTTCAGTTTTGGTTATTGTATTTTCGTACTTACTCAAACTTTTAATTAAACGGAAGAATGAACTTAAAACTGCTCGTTCACACTATGTGATTGCGATTTTTTCAGGATTATTTTTTGGTGTTTATGCTGTCTTTGTATCAAAAACAGCTCTAGGGCCCGGAAAAGAATTGTTAAATCATCTACTTTTCAGTAATGAATCAGCGAGCATTATTGATGTTATAAGTCGGTTTTTGGGCAGCTTGCTGACTTATGCTAATGGCGGTGCTGGAGGTATTTTTGCTCCGACATTAAGTCTTGGTGGAGCTACTGGTTCATATTTAGATAGTTTGATGAGTTTCAAACTTGGACCGCTGGCAGTGTTAGTTGGTATGACTGCGGGCCTTTCTGCTTTGACTCAATCTCCATTAACTTCGTTTATCCTTATTTTAGAAATGACTGACAGACACAAAGCAATTTTTCCCTTAATGTTAGCGGCTATTGTAGGGCATGGTCTGTCAAAATTTATTTTGAAACATTCCTTTTATGAGTACGTTTGTGAAACTATTTTGCAAAAGATATGTGAGAAAAAAAATGAAAGCTAGGATTAACTTTGATGGAGAATGGATGCCATCTATTGAGCTTAATTACTTTAGGTATTCATTGAATGAAAGGATGAAGCGAAGCTTAAAAGTATTTTTTATTTTTTTAATATGTGCAGTTGTTTCAATTTTAATTCCTGTATTACATTTTGTTTTAGTTCCGCTGTTTTTGATACTATCTTTAGTATTATCTTTTAAAAAGCTTAGAGAAACTAAAGCCGTGGATCCAGAGACTATGATTTGTCCAAGTTGTAAATTTAAACTAAAAACTGACGTTGTTAGTTTAAATGAAGAAGCGTCAACGATAAGATTGAATTGTAATACATGTAGAAAAACATTAACGATTATTATCGAGGATATGAAAAATGATTTTCAATAAAACCAAAGTTTTCAGATTATTTTTACAAATCAAATCTCTACTCGATCTTAAGTCGGATTTCGATGAGCATGGAACATACGCACTTATAAATGGTGGAGCAGAATTTAAAAGCGGAAATGCTTGGGGATTAATTTTTGCAATTTTTGTAGCTAGCATTGGGCTTAACGTCAATTCAACCGCAGTCATAATAGGAGCGATGTTGATTTCGCCGCTTATGGGGCCCATAGTGGGCTCTGGATTTTCACTAGCAACCCATGACTTTGAATTATTAAAGAAGTCTGCTAAGAATATGGCTTATGCAGTAGTTATTAGTATAGTGACATCCACTTTATTTTTTTTAATTAGTCCTAGTGGAGTGGTGAAGTCAGAGCTCTTAGCAAGGACGCAACCAACTTTGTTTGATGTGCTGATCGCATTTTTTGGTGGAGCAGCTGGGATTGTAGCTAGTACAAGAGTGGTTAAGGGAAATGCTGTTCCAGGAGTTGCAATTGCGACTGCCCTGATGCCGCCACTCTGTACAGTTGGATATAGTATTGCTTATTTTGAGTTTCAGTATGCAATAGGTGCACTGTATTTATTTGCAATTAATACAGTCTTTATTTTAATCGCAACTTATCTTTTTACACGCATTCTTGGTTTTAAGCTTAAGGTAGATCGTAATCCATTACGCGATAAAATCATTCATCGTTATATGACATGGGGTTCATTTGTCTTTATAATCCCGAGTATTGTTATGGCTTGGTATCTTCACAAGCAATCACAATTTGAAAATGATGCTAATAGCTTTGTTAATTCTGAATTTAGTTTTGCGACAACTATTGTTGCAAAAAAAGAAATAGTTTTTGACCTTAACAAACCGAAAATTAATATTTTTGTCTTTGGTGATGATATGACTGATGAGCAAAAAAACAAAATTCATAGCAATCTATCAATGTATCCAGCATTAAAAAATGCAGCCTTAAATATTCAAGGAATTCAAAGAGATAAATTCTCAATTAATGATCTTGAAGAAAAGTTTGTCAGACGTAGTGAACTTGCTCAACTTTTCAAAATTGAAGATTTAAATAAAAAAACAATTAAACAAAAAGATATAGCTGAGTTATTGACTAAACTGAATAGTAAGTTTGACAATCAGATTTCTGATTTAGAAATTAAAGAAGATAGAGTAAGAGTCTATTGGAAAATTAAACCAAATCATTTGAAAATGACCACAATAGAGCTAGCTTTGTATAATTTAATATCTGTACAAAAAATCGATTTTTCTCATTCGGTTGTTGTGAAGTGAGATTGAATTGATTTTAATAGATTGTTGTGTTTTTATATAAAAAATAAATAATAGTCGGGTGTGTAAGACTTAACTTACATAGTTTTAATGAAATAGGGTCGTTTCTAAAGGGAGCTCTATGTCAATTAAAGTTGGTCTTTTGGGATTTGGTCGCACAGGCTCATTGGTGGCAAAGGAAATTGTCAATGACCCCGATTTGGAACTTGTTTGGGTTTGTCGTAATAATATTCCAAATAATCAAAAATATGCTAGTCATTCTTTAGGATACGACCAGAGTTTTGCAGAATTTATTACGCCGTCTATGTTAACAGATGATTTTTTCAAGGACAAACCAATTGATTTAATCATTGATTTTTCTTCAGGTGAATCTTCTTTATACTATAATTTATTTTCAGAGAGGCAGATTAAAATTGTTACTGCAATTTCAAAGTATACGGTTAAGCAAATGGAACGTTTACAAAAGGCTTGCTTAGATACTGCCATTTTAGCATCGCCTAATATTACACTAGGCATTAATTGGCTACTAATAGCCTCAAAGGTATTAAAAAAAATAATTCCTTTTGCCGATGTTGAAATTGTTGAAGAACATTTTCGAGCAAAAAATGAAACTTCTGGGACAGCTTTAAAAATTGCAGAACACCTCAATATCGAACCCAATGAGCATATTAACTCTATTCGGGTTGGCGGAATTGTTGGAAAGCATGAAGTTATTTTTGGATTACCTCATCAGACTTTACGCTTAACGCACGAATCGATAAGTCGTTCTGCTTTTGGTACGGGGGCAATTTTTGCTGGTAAATGGCTATTAAACAAGAAAAATGGGTTATATAAGATGGAACATCTTGTTCATGAAAAATTTATTAAACACATAACAACATTAGAAATTTGAGGAAGAATATTTTTATGTCATCAAAAATTAAATCAGCATTTATTAAGTTTATTCATATCGAATCTTCATCTAGTTTAATTTTAGGTTTAGCAACAATAATGGCGCTTAGCCTTGCTAACTCAGATTGGTCCAAGGATTATTTTTATGTACTTGAGTATAACATTTTAGGTTTATCAGTGAGTCATTGGATTAATGATGGCTTAATGGCAATTTTCTTTTTTTTAGTAGGTTTAGAAATTAAAAAAGAAATTGTCCAAGGAGAGCTTAATAGTCTTAAAAAAGCATCTCTACCAGTAGCAGCAGCTCTTGGTGGAATGATTGTTCCAGCATTGATTTATGTTGTATTTAATCAGCAACTACCCGAGGTTAAAGGGTGGGGAATACCCATGGCGACTGATATTGCTTTTGCTTTGGGTGTTTTGAGTTTATTTGGTCAACGAGTTCCACTTGCTCTTAAAGTTTTATTGCTGGCTGTAGCCATCGTCGATGATTTAGGTGCCATTCTTGTTATTGCTTTGTTTTACACTTCTCAAGTGAAATGGGCCGGACTTTTATTTGGTCTTTTTGCAATTGCTATGATTCAAGTGATGAAAAAAATTAATATAACAAGATCTATTGCTTATACACCGTTGGCTTTAGTTTTATGGGCTGGGATACTTTATTCAGGTGTGCATGCGACAATTGCAGGAGTTATTTTAGGATTATTAACGCCAATTTATTTCAAGGATAAAAATCAAAAACAAACTGAGCCTGCAGCGCACTTAATTAAAGTTTTACATATTCCAGTTAGCTTTATCATCATGCCTATATTTGCTTTGGCCAATGCGGGTGTTCAAATTAATTTAGATCTGTTGTCTGAAGTCATGTCGATCGGATTATTTAAAGGCATATTTTGGGGATTAATTGTAGGTAAGCCCATAGGGATATTTCTATTCAGTTATTTAGGTTGTCGATTTAAATTATCAAAACTTCCAGATGATTTAAGTTGGGTTCATATTTTTGCTTTGGGTAACTTAGCGGGTATAGGATTTACAATGTCTTTGTTTATTGCAAAACTTGCATTAACTGACAATCTTGTACAAGTTGCTAAATTGGGTGTGCTTACTGCTTCGCTGACTGCAGTATTAATAGGTGCTGGTTCAGTTTATTTGGCGACTCGCAAGAGATGATAGACTAAGCGATAGGTGATAAACTTCAAAGCTTCAAAAGTAACTAGACCCAATAACTCATTTTTTTTACAGATCCAGGTGTTTGTCCAAATAGGTCTTTAAACGCTTTGTTGAATGCTGAAAGCGATTGATAACCAACCATATAACAGGTTTGATCAACGTGAGTTCCTGATTGTAATAAAGTCCAAGATTTTTGTAGTCTCCACCATGTTAAAAATTGCATAGGTGTAGTGTTGCCTGTTTTTCTAAACTTTTGAATGAGAGATGATCGAGACATGTTTCCAGTTTTAGCGAGTACTTCTAAATTCCAATTAAACTCAGGTTTTTCTATGAGAGCAGATATGATTGGGATTAAAGTTGAATCAGAAAGAACACTTAAAAAGCTCATTTTTTTTTGAGGTTTACTCAGATAGTCACTAAGCGCATTTAAAAAAATAAATTCTGCAAGTTTGTTTAGTTTTACTTTTTGCCCTAATAAATCTGTCTTTTTATTTTCATAAATAATGAGTTCTAAGATAGGTTGCATCCAATTTTTAATCTCAGAGTAGCGAAAAATAATATATTCGGGTAAGACATTCATGAGAGATTCGCTACCTTGGTGTGCAAAACGAATATCTGCACATAATAATCCTGTACTATTTTTAGTGCTTTCAATATTAAATGAGAATATTTTTTGTTTTCCTGTTTGTTGAGTTGTTGGGCGCATTGAGTGCTTAATCTCTTTAGGAAATACAATAAGATCACCATAGCCTAACTCAGTCGAAATTTTATGAGGTATATTCAAATAGCAACGATCTGATGTTACAACGTGAAAACAGGTTTGTCCCAATTGTTTTTCGTTAATTTGCCAGTTACCACAAATTTTAGCATTATGGTAAATATCAACATCTAAATTAAATAAACTCAGTATCTTTGATAAAGCATCCATATTGTCCTTTAAAACATATAAATAGTATTATAAAGCATTTTAAGTGCATTTTTATAAAGGTATCATGATTTCTAAAGACAATTAACAAAAAAGGAGTTTATTGTGAAAAAAATCATCATACTGATACATATACTATTAATGTCTGCATTAGCTTATGCGACCGAACGACCAACTGTCGTTTTGGTTCACGGAGCATTTGAAGATGGATCATCATGGAATAAGGTGGCATCTCAACTTATTAAAAAAGGCTACAAAGTCGTTTCTGTGCAAAACGATTTAAAAAGTCTTAAAGAAGATGTAGAAAATACGCAAAAGCAAATTGCTAAAGAAAAACAAGTTGTACTTGTTGGGCATTCATATGGTGGCGCAGTCATTACTCAGGCCGCACTAGGCAAGGCGAATGTAAAGTCTTTGGTTTATATTGCAGCTTTTGCTCCGGATGAGACTGAACAACTCGGTCAATTAATAAATAAATTTGGACCATCGCCAATCAATGAAGCACTACAGCCTGATGAAGCAGGTTCTGTTTATATTAAAAATGAAAAATATAAAGAGATTTTAGTCAGCGAAGTTTCAAACCATGAGGCTTTGGTTATAGCAGCATCTCAGCGTCCTATATCAGGATCTATTTTCGCAGAACCAATGGGTAAACCAGCATGGTCTCAAGTTAAATCGTGGTATTTATTAACACAAAAAGATAAAGCACTTCTTCCAAGCGTACAAAAGTTTATGGCAGAGCGTGCAAAATCAAAAATCATCACAGTTGAGAGTAGTCATGGGCCACACTTAACTCATTTCAATAAAGTGACTAAAACAATTATTGAGGCCGCTCAATAAGTCTAACAAAGGAGAGCAAAATGGGATTGTTTATAAAACACACACTTGATACAGCTCCAGCTGCAAGTCGTCCACTTTTAACAGGGATAAAAGCTGCGTTTGGTTTCGTACCAACAATGTTTGAGTACATGGCTGAAGCACCAACAACAATTGAGGCTTATTTGCAGTTAAATGAGCTTGTTTCTAAAACAAGTTTCAATGTCTCTGAACAACAAATTGCGCTGATGGCCGTCAGTGTTGAAAATAAATGTGAATTTTGCATAAAAGCACATAAAGCTATTGGTAAAATGAAAGGTGCAAACGTTGAATCTTTAGCTGATCTAGCTGAAGGTCAAGTCATTTCAAATTCTAAAGATAGAGATTTGGCCGAATTTGTACGTCTGGTTGTTCATGAACGTGGTCGTATAACTTCAGCAGATCAAGAAAAGTTTTTGAATGCGGGATTTACACGACAAAATATCTTAGAGGTTATTCTGATTGTATCTATTAAAACCCTTTCTAATTATATCAATCACTTAACTCAGCCAGAAGTGAACACTGAATTAAAATAAGACATGAAGTCGGTGGCGCTAGCTAAGTATTTGAAATCATATAGATTATTAAATTTAAAAAAAATTGTAATATTTTGAATGTTCGCGCCACTTATTGCTGAGGTTAATTAAAACCTTTCTTAAAAGGAGAAAAAATGAATCAAAAACTATCAGCACTTTTTACATCAGCATTGGTTACTGGTCTTATTGCTTCACAAGCAGTTAAAGCGGAGCAATCACAAGCCTCACAATCTGCAGATCAAGTAAAAGCAGAAAAAAATAGCTGCAAAGGTGAAAAAAACAGTTGTAAAGGTCAAGAGGACGCTAAGAAAAAGAAAAAAAAATCAGACAAAAACTCTTGTAAAAATGGTTGCGGAGAAGCTAAAGAAAAATCTGAAGAACAAAAATAGGATTATTTATGAATCCGCTGATTCAAGATATGGGTGTAGGGGTGGGGTTAAGACCACCCCATCATCAATTTTTTTTAAATACACCACCACAAAGTGTTCAATGGGTTGAGGTCATTTCAGAGAATTTTATGGAATGGACTCGGCACGGATTTGGACAGTCAATAGAAACACTTTTAAAAATTCGTGAAAATTATCCTATTGCATTGCATGGTGTTTCCATGAATCTTGGATCAGCGGACCAAGTAGATAAAAACTATTTGCAAAGACTTAAAAAGTTACAAGATATAATTCAACCGATCATTGTTTCAGATCATCTTTCTTGGACTGGGGTTGGTGGTATAAATATGCACGATCTGTTTCCAGTGCCTTACACGATCGAAGCATTAAATCATATTGCTGACAAAATAAAATATGTTCAAGATTTTTTAGGACGACAGATTTTAATAGAAAATCCATCGAGTTATTTAGAGTATAAAGTTTCTGAAATGACCGAAAGTGATTTTATTTCTGAATTAATCAAAAAAGCGGATTGTGGTTTATTATTGGATGTTAATAATGTTTATGTAAGTTCTATTAATCACAACTTTGATAGCTATGATTATCTCAGAAAAATACCAGCGCAGCGAATAGGACAAATACACTTAGCCGGTCATAGCGAAAAAAATGGATATTTAATTGACACACATGATGCACCTATTTGTGAAGATGTTTGGAAGCTCTATCAATGGTGTGCGCAAAACTGGGGTCTACAAAGTGTTATGATTGAGCGCGATGGAAATATACCCGATTGGACTGATTTTGAAATTGAAATCAAAAAGTTAGGACATATTCGTGAACAAATTAAATAAACTTGCTGAAATTCAAAATTTGATCCAGATGTCAGTGCGGAGTCGAACTTTACCACAAGATTTAAATCATGTCGTTATTGAAAAACCACCAATAAGTCTTGAACAAAGATTGAATATTTACCAAAGCGCTTATGTCATTCGATTAAAAGAATCACTCAGAGATGATTTTCCAAGAATAGAAAAATATTTACGGATTGAGAAGGACAATCATTTTGTCGATAATTTTATTAAAGAAAACCCATCAATTTATCAAAATTTAGCAGAGTACAGTGAGTTATTTGTGAATTACATTGAACAAAATTATAGTGAACTAGCTCATTTGGTGTATTTAGATTGGTTTGAAATACTATCATCACATGTGCGGGAACCAAAGGATCAGTTAACTTTTATGGACATTCAAGAAACAAATAACTTTTTAGTGAAACTTAAGCCTTCAACATTTATAAAGCGAATTGGTCTAACGACTTTACTTGTATTTCGGCAAAATGGAGAAGTTAAATCTATTTCTGATGTTGATGCGGATGTGTTAACATTACTTTTTTATCTTAAATCGCCACGAAGTATTGATGACTTAGTTAAATTTTCAGTTAAAGAAAATATAGATTTTAATTTTATAAGCCAACAATTACAAAAACTTATTCAAAACAATATCATATACTGCTGTATATCCGCAAAAGGAGAGTCTTATGTTTAAAACGATTATTCAATCATTGCCATCGATTATTACTCGATTAGTCATTGGATTTGTTTTTGTAGAATCCGGTTATGGAAAATTTAAAAATTTAAGTCAAGTGATCAATTATTTTGATTCATTAAATATACCTTATCCAAGTTTTCAGGCACCATTAGTCGCAGGTGTTGAGCTAGCTGCTGGGTTATTGATTTTAATGGGTCTTTTAACAAGGATTGCTAGTTTATCATTGATCACTATTATGATTGTTGCTTTGGTTACAGCTAAAGCAGAAGATATCGTTGATATATCTGCTCTTTTGGGAGTATCAGAATTTTTGTACATTGTATTATTGATAGGATTACTCACTTATGGAGCACCTTGTTTTTCGTTGGATCAACTGATCAAAAAACGTTGTCAAAAAAATGGAACTTGCAAGTCTCATTATTATATTTAATTATGGGTGGTGTGAGCGAGAGTAAAGAATTTATAGAACAGTTACGCGGTAAAAATAATTATGCTCTTGAAGTTGCTGTTCGTCAGCACACAGAGCATTTATATAAAGCTAGCTTAGGCTTAGGTTTTTCAGTGAGTGAAGCAGAGGATCTTACTCAAAGTGTATGGATGACTTTTTTTGATATTGTTCAGCAATTTGAAGGTCGATCAACTGTTAGAACATTTCTATTTGGTATCTTGTACAAGAAGGCGTCAGAGCTTCGTAAACAAAATAAAAAAGCTGATGCGACAGATGATATCGAAGCTGTTTTAGATGCTCATTTTGATGAAAAAGGTCACTGGATTTTAAATCACTCACCTGTAAGTCCAGATCAATTTTTTGAAAGTAGTCAGACTTTGTCTATTATTGGAAAGTGCTTAGAGTATTTGCCTGTGAATCAGCGCATGGCTTTTGTACTTAAAGAAATTGAAGAAGAAATGACTGATGAAATTTGTCGGATACTCGAAGTTACGGCAACGCATCTTGGAGTTTTATTGTTTCGAGCAAAAAATCAGTTGCGCGAATGTATAGATCAAAAAAGTCGGTAGGAGTTTATGTTAAACTGTAAGACTGTAGTTAAAAAAATTAGCTCGAATGAAGAAATAAGTTGGATGCAAAAAATTGAAATTAAACTTCATTTAATGATGTGTCATCATTGTGGCAAATATGCAAAGCAGTTGAAGCTTTTAAGTGCAGGTCTCAAAAAAGCTTTATCTATGCTCGATTCAAAAAATATTCAGAAAATTGAAGATCAAGTTATTCAGAAATTAAATAACAATTCAAATAGCAAAAAATAATTTTTATTGCTGTTTTTGTTCGATTAGCTATTTTAAAATTTAGTTATAAAGCTACTTCAGAAGATGAATAATTAATTGAAAATGCAATTCATCTCAAATTGAAAATTTCATAGAAGTTAAATACACAGGGATAACATTGCAATTCGTAAATTGAGTCAACCTATGAGCTTATCATATTTAAATTCCGACAAGCTCAAAAATCATATAAAACTAAAGGCTATCATTTACCGTTTACAATCACTCAAAATGATCGGTCTATAAAAAAATTTCTTTAAATTTAAAGTTTCTGTAGCGTAAGCTTCAGCATAATTTTCAGATAATGAAATTTTGCACACAAGATAATTATTTGAAGGAGTTAGAATTGTAGCATTTCCCGTTATATTTAAATCTTCTTGATTGATTTTGTAGTTAGTTTGATTTAAAATATTAGGTTTGATTGTATATTTAGCTTCGTATTTAATAAGTCGAGCATTCATCTCGTTAGATGCTGCTACTAAAAGATTTTGTATATTTGTTTTTTGTTCACTTGGAGAAATAATATTATCTATTATTTCCTGTGCTCTGTCAGGTTTGTCAAAAAAATCAAATACTCCTGCATGAGTTGTTTGTGAAAAAAGCATCAGATAAGCTGTTAAAGTAATCAATAATTTCATAATAAATCTCCTATATTTTTGGATAATGCAAACTATGCCAAATTGTATTTTTTATTTCAGGATAATACATATGCACTTTAATTAGCGTTAATTTAGACTACAAGCTGTTTAAGTTTTATATATCTGATAAACAATTTTTGTCTTGTTGATATATTATAGAAATACTTAATTCATATTTAGATCGCAAAAACGTCGCAAAGATCAAGTTATTCAGAAATTAAATAACAATTCAAATAGCAAAAAATAATTTTTATTGCTGGTTGAATTCATCAGCGCGAAACTTCATACGTTTTCAACATGTTTCAAGTTGGGACCAATATATTCATTTTGATCCATTTTTTTGAAATATCTATTATTCATTTTAATTATCGTTTAAAATTCAAGATGGGGGACTTATGAAAAGAATTTGTTTGTATTCAAACAAAGGTGTTTCTTTATTGGAAGTCACAATTGCAATTGGAATAATGGGGATAATGGCTTTTGCTTTTTCATCGATGATTACTCAACAACAAAAGCAAATTCAAAGACTCGAAGCAAAATCAACATTACTGGAACTTCAAACACTTGTTGTTAATACATTGATGAAACAGTCGAATTGTACGAATCAGTTATCAGATCCAGCTCTTGGTGTTTTGAAAATGGATGGTGTTGATAATGGTAAGGTGAATCTAAGTTCTGCCACAACTGATTCAAGCTCTCCTTTGCAAAATAAAATACGGCTTAATAAAATTTTAATGGGTGATTCAAATGGATCATCTGTATTGATGGAAGTCGGTCGTGATTTGCCTGGGCTTAAAAATCAGCCTATAAATGAGATCTATATTTCTGATTTTGTTAGAAAATCTGATATGGACGATACTCTTTATGTTGCTCATCTATATGCAAAATTTTCTGGAAGTTCGCATTTGAATTCATTGAAACCGATAAAAGTAAAAATGAATATTAAAACAGACAATACGGGAATAACAGCACGTGGAATAGCAAGCTGCAGTTCTGGTGATGATGCGATCGCAGGACCGCAACCTTTACCAATTGGAACTAAAGCCGGATATTGTCAGCATCGATATTCATCTGGATATGGTGGTACTGGATTTAGAAGAGAGGGATCGTTGTTTGTGAGTCCGGCGTTTTTTCAACCGGCAGGAAGTGGATCAGGATCTTGCGAGTGCGAAGCGGGTTGGACAAAGGTTTTAGAAAAGGTTGGTGATGTTTACTGCCGCTGCAGTAATCCTGATAGAATTTATGAGTATTCATGTATTAAAACAAGTTAGTTTGTATGTTTTACTTTAATTTTGATTCGATTCCATTTTTTAAAGCTTCATAGCTTAACTCGTCGAGTATCTGACCATTAATAAAAAAAGTTGGAGTTCCTCTTACGCCAACTTTTTTTCCATCTTCGACATCTTCTAAAATTTGTTTATCGTATTTTCCAGATTTTGCATCAGATATAATTTTTTCGATATTTAACTTTAAAGGTTTTAATATTTCAGGGATTAATTCAGGTTGAGGGTTGTGATGATTTGCCCATTGGTTTTGTGTTTTAAATAATAATTCCAGAGTTTCCCAATATTTATTTTCCTCTCGAGCGCCTTCTAAAATATTGGCAACGTACTTTGAGTTTTGATGATATGTCATATATCGAACAACTAATTTTATGTCAGATTTGTAATCATCAAATAATTTTTTAACCATTGGATATACAGCACTGCAAGACTCGCATTCAGGATCTAAAAACTCAACAATGGTCACTTTTGCAGTAGGACTTCCTTTTGATGGCGAATGAGGTTTTATTAAAATACTGTCACTGATGGGGACAATTGAAAACCCTGAATTTTGTTCTGTCGTTGTTTGTGTTGTTTGGGTATTGGAAGTTAAATTGGTTTTAGTTTCATTTTTGAGATACATAAATGCAGCTACAAAAAAAACAAAAATGACTAAAGAAATGAGTAAATATTTATTTTTCATAAGTATCCTTTTTTTGATTCAATGAAGAGTGTGGCAGAATTTAAAATAGCTAACAATATAAATGCAGCAATTGATAATAAAGGTATTGTTATAAAACCAAGATAATTCAGTTGCTGAGCAGTGCATGGGGCTGTTTCTGAGCAGGGTGTGATGATTTGAATAATTTTATAATAAATTAAATTATGGTAAATTGATATTGATAATCCAATCAAAATAAATGGTGTTAAAAATTTATTTGTATCACTTGAGTTATGGAAAAAACCAGTAAAAATAATAAGTGCAATTGGATAAATAAAAATACGTTGATACCAACAAAGTTCACAGGGTGGAAACTTTAGGACTTCACTAAAAAATAAACTTCCAAATATAGCTGTCAGTGAAATAATAAATTGCGCTAAAAGTAAGTATTGAGTGATGGTATTTTTTTTTACTTTAGACATGGCTTACGTTAACAAATCGATTTTTAATTGAGTAGGTATTAATATATCGCCTAGCAGCAAATTTGTTTTTTGAAAGTTTCTAATTTTTCCTTAATTTCATTACGAGCTGTTCTGAATGCATCTGGTTTGTTTTCCTCTGTTGCATGAGCCGGATCTTTAATAGGCCAATGCAATTTTTTCGCTTTTGTTAAAATAACAGGGCAAACTTCTTCTTCGCAAAGTGTGATGACATAGTCTAATCGGTCCAGAAAATCAGATCCAAGATCATCGATAGATTTAGATTGATGATGACTTATTTCAATGCCGATTTCTTTGAGTGATTGAATAGCCCAAGGTTGAACAAAACCAGATGGTTTCGAGCCTGCACTTTCAATCAATGCACTATTTCCAAATAATTCTTTTGCAAGTCCTTCTGCGAGTTGGCTGCGTGCCGAATTTGCTACACACAAAAACAAAATATGAATTTTTTTAGACATTTTTTACCTCGCCAAAATAATTTTTTTTGATCCACAATGAAATTTTAACTAATCCAATCAAAACAGGAACCTCGACAAGTGGACCAATGACAGCAGCAAAAGCTGCCCCATGGTTTATTCCAAAGGTAGCTATAGCAACAGCAATTGCCAATTCGAAATTATTAGAAGCTGCAGTAAATGATAGAGTTGCCGATTTTGTATAATCAGCACCTGATTTTTTACTCATATAAAATGAAAAAACAAACATAATTATAAAATATATAAATAAAGGTACAGCAATTCTAATAACATCAAGAGGGAGTTCGATTATTTTATCTCCTTTTAATGAAAACATAATAACAATTGTAAACAGTAAAAATATTAATGTGAGTGGTGAGATTTTGGGAATAAAAACTTGTTCAAACCAATCACGTCCCTTTATTTGAATTATAAATTTTCGACTTAAATATCCACTTAAAAATGGTATTCCGAGGTAAATGAATACAGCAATTGCAACATCCCAAATGGTTATCGTAATATCAACAGATTGAATGCCAAACCACTGCGGTACGGTTGTTAAAAAAAAGTAAGCTAAGAATGGAAAAGTGAATATTTGAAAAATAGAATTGAGTGCGACAAGGCCTGCGCAGTATTCGCGACTTCCTTGTGCTAAATCATTCCAGACGATCACCATGGCAATACACCGGGCAAGGCCAATAAGGATTAAACCCGTCATGTATTCAGGATAATCTTTTAAAAAAATCATTGCGAGGATAAACATTAAAACGGGCCCTATGAGCCAGTTTTGAATCAAAGAGAGTGTTAGAACTTTTTTATCTAAAAAGACTTTCGACATTTCTTCATATTTTACTTTTGCGAGTGGTGGATACATCATTAAAATTAATCCAATGGCAATAGGAACTGATGTTGACCCTATAGAAAGACTTTCAAGAATTTTTGGTAATGAAGGAATTATTTGGCTAAAAAATAGTCCTAAACCCATTGCTGTAAAAATCCAAAATGTTAAGTATTTATCTAAAAATGACAATTTATTGATAATAGAGCTTTTTTGTAACATCTAATCTCCACTTGTATATCGTATTATTACGATATACGATAAAGGAATGGTATTCGCAAGAAAAGAAGAGTTTCCTGACAAAGATTTAACATTGGCTGTTTGGTGCAAAGCACTAGCGCATCCAGCTCGCATTGCAATATTACGTCATTTAGCCAATCGTGGAGAGTGTATATGTGGTGATTTAGTTTTAGATTTGCCTCTTGCGCAATCTACAGTGAGTCAGCATTTAAAAGCGCTAAAGCAGGCAGGATTAATTCAAGGTGAAATTGATGGTCCGAGATCAAAGTATTGTATTCACAAAAAAAATTTTAAGAAATTTAAAAATATGATTCATGATTTTGGTGAGAAAATTTCTTTAAAAATGAATGAAATCAATTGCGATTAATATATAATTTATATTTATAAATGAATAACCTCAACACCTCTAAATTGAATGTATTGAGGTTATTCCAAAGATAATTTAAGTATTTATCGACGTATAACAGCGCATTCGTAAATTTGATCATTCAATAAAATAGCTGTTGAAGCTCCTTGCTGAATTGGTTGCGTAAAAAAGAAGATCCATTGCGGGTTTGTTGAGGCGGGATTAATGCCGTAGCTGTATCCATCTTCAATTGAGTAGTGGCCAGTCGGATTTGAAAGTATTCCAAGAGAATATCTTGTTTCGTAAATTAAGTCTGTCAGGCTTTTATCATGAATATCAATGATTAATTTTTTTGAAATATTTTTTCCTAAAGGACCATTTTCAATTTCTGATCCATTTGGATTTTGACAAAGTAAAACGTTTTCGACTGAAATTTTTGGAGTATTTACTTCGCGAATTAAATCTACATCTGATTTAATAATATGTAAAAACCGAACTGTTTTGTTTATGTTTTTGAAAGTTACATAGGCCACATCAGCAATAACATTGACATTTTTCTTTATACCTGAAGCAACACATCCACCACCCCATTGAGAACTCGAGTCGCATGTTTGAGAGATCTGATCAATGATAAGAGAAATATTTTGCCTGAACTCAACATTGAGCTCATCAGAAGATGTTGTGATTTCTTGTGAAATTTGTTTGAGCGCATCTTTAACTGGCATTTTATATTGAGATGACCATTGTTCACCGGAGCCTATTTCTAATGGACCACCGATAAAATCATTTCGATTGGCGATAAATATTTTTTTGAGTTCAGCTGGGAGTTGATCTACTTTGCGGAAATCAATGGTCGCAGCCAAGTTATCACCGTGGTAGCCAAATCCACTAAATATATGATTGCTGGTGTAATGATTGGCTCTATTTTTATCAATAATTGGGTCAATATTGATATTTTGTTTTGCATATACATTTGCTGTTGAAAGTGTAATGACTGTAATTAATAGACTTGATAATTTTTTCATTTTAAGAACTCCTTTGTTCATTTAGCCAATGAGTGGAAGCTCATCGAATTTTATTACAATTATTTTTAAAAATAATTAGAGCAACAACTAGTTGCGGTGACACTGTCATGTATTTATTTTAATTAATTCCTCTTTAAAAGGAGATTTTATGAGATTTGTTACAATATTGAGCATTTTGACTCTCGGTATTCATTTGTCTGCAGCAACCAACAATTTAAAAAATGGGGACTTATTTCAGGGAGAAGAGCAAATTAACGAACAGGCGACAGGGCAAGCTTGTTATTTATATGTTGATTATGTTGATGTTAACCCAATTGGAAAATACTGCTATAACTTAACAACTCGCCCCGTATTTACAACTGATCGTTCATTGCATCCACAGGACGAAATTATTGTTATGGGACATATTACAAATTTTCATAGGCCTGAATATCCAAAAATAAAAACCTGTGCAATGAGTCTCGATGGTAAAACATCAGGTCATGATATTTATGCGGATAACACAGATCAAATATATAATCAGCTCTTTTCGTGGGCGGGTAAACATAACGGAAGTGAGTTTGATTTTTTTGTAACATTATCAGCAAAAACTAAATTGCCATCGCGTACACGTTTACATAAGTTAAATGCGATGTCTGAAACAAATTATGATTGCATTAAGTTGCGTAAATTAAATTAGTTGTTTCGATTTTCAATGCGCTTAAACTCTAAAAAACTTTTTAGATTTTTTAGTGTTTAAGTGTATTTTTTTAACTTTCTTTGTAAGCTTTGTCGATGGAGCCCAAGATCTTTTGCTGTTTTGCTAATATTACCTTCGTTTCTCGTGAGTAAATAATCAATGTACTCATGTTCAACTTCAGAGAGTGATTGTCTTTTTAATCCTGTTTCAGGACTTACTCTTTTGCCAGTAAATGCATTTTCGATATCTAAAAAACTAGCTGGTTTTGTTAAGTAATCGATAGCACCGCGTTTTACGGCCTCTACAGCTGTAGTGATGCTGCCATATCCTGATAAAACAACAATTTTTATTTCTGATGATTTTTCTTTTAATTGAGTAATAGCATCAAGGCCAAAATCACCGTTGGATAATCTTAAATCAATGACTGCGTGTGTGAATGTGACATTCGAGGGAATATCTTTAATGCTGTCGGCAATCGTTACAATGTAATGATTGTCTTCAAATTCATGTTTTAAACCTCGTGCAAGTCTTAGATCGTCTTCAAGGATAAGTATTTGTTTGATCATCTTTTATACCTGTTAATGGCTTTCATGTGGCCATGTTAAAGTGACAGTTGCTCCATTTGGAGTATTATTTTTAATTTTCAAATTTCCTCCCATGCTTTGGGCAAATATTTCACTAACATAGAGCCCTAAGCCTGTGCCATTTTTTTTTGTTGTTACAAAAGGCTCTCCTTTTCGTTCTAAAACAAACTGCGAAAACCCAGGTCCGTCATCCTGAACACAAAATTTGACTTGGCTTTTGTGAATTTCGAATATGATAGAAATTTTGCCTTGAGGATTGGCCTGAAATGCATTGTCGAGTAAATTTAAAATGACCTGTGCAAAATTGATAGGAGATACAGAGAGTGGTGATGTTGATTTTATGAAAACATGAACCTGAGCTGTTTGATTTACTTCTTTCCATGAATCAAGGACATCATTTAAAAAATCGGCAACATTGATCACTTTTGGATGATAGGCTCTGATATCAATTTGCGATGAATTCATCGTTTGAACGACATGTTCGCATTCGTGTATACTCATTTTTGCATCAGCAATATTTTCAAGTAATTGAGATGAATTATTTTGATCTTTTAAAATTCTTTCTAAGCGTTCTAAATGAATTTTTGCAGCATTTAATGGACTTGCAAATTCGTGCGAAAAGCCAGCAGCTAAAGCACCCAATGCTCGTAATCGATCTTGTTTTTCAAATTTGATTTTTTCTTGTGATATTTTTTCAAAGTGATTTTCTAAAAATACACCAAGTGAGCGCATCACAAACCAAACTGAAAAAATTAAAATATGAGATGCAAAAAAATAGGAATAAGTAATTTGGGATTTTGCATCTAAGTGAATAGATAAAAAGTGTAATTGTAATAATGTTAAAAGCGCATGGCACAACATAATAAATGGCCAAGAGTATTTTCCGCGAATTAAAATGGCTCCTAATGATGCATTTAATAAAAATAAAGCGATAAATGGATTTTTAAATCCATCTGCAATTAAAAGTAAGCTTGTTAAAATTAACAAATCAAATGTGAGTTGAAAACAAATAAATAATGGGGAAATTGTTTTTTGTGATTCAGTAAAAATAAGCTGGGTTAAGAGATTAAAGATAAATAAAAAACTAACGAGGCCAATATAAATTGTTATGGATTCTCGACTTAAGGTTCCAGTTAGATATCCTGGTAGAGCTAATAAAAAAAATAATAATATAGCAAGCCAGCGTAATTTTACAAGCCATTGTAGTTTGGCTGATTCTGAAGTGAACGACGAATTTGGAAACTGAAATAAGCGACTCAAGGAATTCACATTTGAGATATATCCTAATAGATGAGTTTTGGCGATTGAAATGCCACACGGTGCAATCAAATGTTGCACCGTGTGGCATTCGCAATTCAGAGTTATTTTATTTTACGTAATACGATCTCGAGTGGGCAAAACTTTGTCATGCTTGATTGCAGTAAATTTGCACCAACAAAAGCCGTAAACCATAACCAATTTGGTGAATGATAATGAGCGAGGACTAAACTCATTAATATAAATGTTCCTGCAAATGCTCGAATTTTATTTTCAATTGTCATGCGGATCTCCTTTTTATAATATTTCTTCTTTAATAGCTTGAACTCGACTTTTTCCAACCATCCAGTAGTAAAGTACAGGGACTGTAAATCGACTAATAATTGTGGCTGCAACCTCACCAAAAATTAGACTAACAGCGAGTCCTTGAAAAATCGGATCTTTAAGCATAACTGAACTTCCGACAACAACTGCTGCAGCTGTTAATAACATCGGGCGAAATCGAAGAACACCAGCGCTGACAACGGCTTCTTTGAGTTGCATTCCTAAACCAAGTTGATGCTCGATAAAATCAACTAAAATAATTGAATTACGAACGATAATACCAGCGCCTGCAATGAAACCAATCATAGATGTTGCGGTGAAATAAGATCCCATAATGGCATGTCCTGGTAAAATACCGATGAGACTAATTGGTATTGGAGCCATAATAATTAAAGGCACCGTAAAGCTTTTAAACCAACCGAGTACTAGCACGTAAATTAAAATCATAACAACGGCAAAAGCTCCGCCTAAATCTCTAAAAACTTCGTATGTGATAAACCATTCACCATCCCATTTAATGACAGGAGAATTGGTATTCCAGGGAACATCTGCTGTTTGAAGTGGGTATTTAATCTGTGGGGCCAATTTTAAAATTCCATAAACAGGTGCTTCTTCGCTGCCAGAAAGTTCACTCATAACATAGGATACTGGTTTTAGATTTTTTCTATATAAAACTTTATTTTGTGTTTCTTTGACTGGAAGTAAAACTTTATCAGCTTCAATGCTTCCTGTTTCAAACGAAGGAATATTTAATCCTTTAAAAGGCTCAAGACTGCTTCTATTTGTTTGAAGGACAGATAAATCAACATTGATTTCTTCTGGTGCACTTGTGTTAGCTAACGTGGTGACTGGTGTTTCAGAAAATATAAGACGTCCAAGTGCCATGAGTTCCGATCCATTGGTGCCAAGTAATCCGCCTTGTGCTTGATTGTATTCGTAGATCTTGCGAGATCGTCCAAGTCTCAGTGTTGTATCAAGATCGACGACGCTGGGCTCTTTTGCAAATAAAGTTTCAAGTTCTCGGGTTACTTGTTCTCGAGAACTTGTATCAGGGCCATAAACTTCAGCGATCATTGTCGCAAGCACTGGGGGGCCGGGTGGGATTTCAAGAACTTTAGAAATGGCCTTATGTTCTTCGCTAAATTTTTTAATGACAGGTCTAAGGCTTTCGATAATTTCATGGCTTGAAATTTTTCGATTATTTTTTTCGGTCAAAACAATTTGGAGATCATTTTGATAATCAGCATTTCGTAAAAAAGTGTGCTTAACCATTCCAGAAAATGAATAGGGTGCAGCTTCGCCAGCAAAAACTTGAACGGCTTCAACTTCATTATTTTTTAAAATTTCTTGAGCTAATTGAATCGTCAGTTCGCGACTTTTCAGAAGTGGTGTTGACGTTGGATAATCAATTAAAACTTGAAATTCTTGTTTATTATCAAAGGGAAGCATTTTAACTTTGACTGATTTAAAGTAAATTAAACTACTCGCTGCAAGTAATAAAAATAAAGTTCCACCACCTAAACCTAAAGCATATTTTTTTGAGTTTAAAAAAGTATTCATGATTTTTTCATAGATTTGATCAATGCGACTCATCTTTGCTTTTGATTCAGGGTGAGCGTCAGAATGTGAATTGTGTGGTTTTAATAATTTAACGGCGGCCCATGGAGTTACAATAAAAGCCACAAACAGTGAGAGTATCATGGCAAAACTTGCACCAACAGGAATGGGTTTCATATAAGGGCCCATCATTCCGCGAACAAAAGCCATTGGTAAAATAGCGGCGATAACCGTAAATGTTGCAAGTATCGTTGGATTACCAACTTCATTTACAGCACGAATCGTGGCTTTAACAAGTCCATCTTTCATATTTTCTTTTAAGTGACGTTCGATATTTTCAACGACCACAATGGCATCATCAACTAAAATTCCAATTGAAAAAATAAGAGCAAATAATGTGACGCGATTTAAAGTGTAACCCATAAAATAATAAATAGCCAATGTCAGAGCTAATGTAACAGGAATTGCTGTGGCAACAACAAGCGAAGCGCGTATCCCCATAAACAATGCAATTAAAACTGATACTGAAAAGGTGGCTAAGAGTAGATGCTCAATGAGCTCGTTTGATTTATCTTCAGCCGTTGAGCCGTAATCACGAACAATTGACATTTTGATATCGCTTGTGTTTTGTGATTTTTGTTTTAAAAACTCATGAGCTCTTTGGAGAACATCTTTTGATAGACTAACAACATTAGTGCCTTTACGTTTTGAAAAGACAATTGAAACAGCTTTTTGTGGTGTTTTATTTTTTTCGATTAAGACTGAGCTTCGAACGAGTTCTTCAGGGCCATCAATGACTTGCGCCACATCTTGAATTAAAACGACGCGACCAGCACGTTGTCCTATGGCAATTTTTTTAATATCATCTGCTGAATGCAGGCGGCCACCAACCTCAACATCGAAAACTTCAGTATCGTTCCAGTTTTTGCCCGATGGACTTAAGGCATCATTCATCTTTAAAGACTGCATGATTGATAACAATGAAACACCATTCGCTTTCATTTTATGAGGATCAGCGATGACGCGAACAGCACGTTTTTGTCCACCAAGGAGTTCGACTTTGGCCAAATCGGGTGTGCTTGAGAGTTCTCGAGCAAGAGGGGCTACGGCACTTCGTAAATCAAATTCGTTTAGTTTTTCAGATGTAAATGTTAAAACTAAAAAAGGAACATCATCTATCGAAAATGATTTAACCTGTGAAGGCATTGTATTTTCAGGAAGTTCTGATCTGATGGTCATGAGTTTGTGATGAATTTTAACAAGACTGGGCTCAATGGGTTCACCTACTTTAAAGCGAACAGTGACTAAACTACCATGGGGCTGACTACTTGAGTATACATACTCAACACCATCTAATCCCCAAGCGGCACGCTCGATAGGTTCAGTGACTTTGCGTTCAACTTCTTCAGCTGTAAAGCCAGGAGCTCCAGTGCGAATATCAATCATGGGGACTGAAATTTGTGGCTCTTCTTCTTTAGGAGTTAAGTACACGGCCATAAGTCCAAGGAGTAAACTTGAAATCGCTATGACGGGCGTTAATTTTGAATGAATAAATGTTTGACCTAGTTTGCCAGCAAATTCTAATTTTAAATTTTTCATGTTGGTCTCCTCGTGCCGTTATTGATTTTCTGATTTATTGAGGTTATGAGGTTGTTTTTTTGTATACTGCGAAGCGGTTTTAATATAATTAAGCTCAGCTTCGCTTTTTTGAGTGATGAGATCAGTTCTGCGGTTAAGCACTTCAACAAATTGTAGAGCACTTAATGAACCGTTTTTAAAAAGTGTTTCGGTCACTTGTGTTTGTTCAATCAGTATTTTTTCACTTTCACTCAGTAAATTCAGATTGCTTTGGAGTGCAGTTAAGGCTTCTCGTAATGCGATCTTTTCTGCATTTTCTTGCTGAGTGAATGCAACTGAATTTTTTTGCATTGCCTGGTGTTTGAGGTCAGCTTCTTTAAGTGACCCATAATTTGATGAATCAAATAAGCTCCATTGAAGATAAATTCCAGCTATATAAGAGTCTGCTGTATCGCGGTTTGATTTAAAAAGTGCACTTTCAGCAAAAGCTCCTATGCGCGGTAGAAATTTAGCTTTTTCCATGTGAGCTAAGCTTTCAATTGCTTGAGTTGTTTTTTGCACAGCCTGTAATTTGTAAGACTCTGAATGGTTTAAATTTTGTTGATTTAAAAAAAAGTTTTGATCAGCAAATGTTGTCACATCTTTAATAACAGGTAGCCATTGCAGGTTGTTAAGACCCATTTCTTTAAGTATGTTGTAGTCTGAATTTATTTGAGCGTTAAATTGATTAATGAGCCCAGTGAGTCGGTTTGATAGTGACTTCATCCCCAATAAACCAGAGTATCCAACTGGATTTGATTTTTGTCCTAATTGATAATTTTTGATTAAGGAGCTCATTTTTTGATTAAGGTCTTGAATTTTATTTTTGTGCTGAATGAGTATTGCGATTGAGGCATAGGACTGGGCAACTTGCGAGTACTGTTCAAGTCGAACTTGATGGGTCATACTTTCTTGAGCATTTAAACTATTCTGAATAAAATCAACTTGATGAGATTTCATATTGCCTTCATACAAAGCCCAATCGATTCCTAATGCGCCTCGCGTGTAAAAATGCGTTTCAGGGTGATTAATTGATTCGGGATTAAAATCATTTTGAGTGAGTGATCGTTGTTCAAGTAAACCAACAAAAGAATTTCCAGGGTTATTTGTTTGAAAACCTTTAGCATCAATATAAATTTTTGGTAACCAATGGCGAGAGGCTCTTTCTTTTGTTAAAACAAGTGATTCGGTTTGTAATTGTGAAGCCTCTATGGCAGCTGATTGAGAGTTGATTTTACTCCATACTTGATCCAAGGATAAAGTTTCAGTATGTCCCAAAGATGTGAATGTTGTTATTGTTAAGATAGGAATAAATATTTTTTTCATAAAGACCTCTGTGATTTCAATTCTTTAATAAGTTCTGAGTTTTTCTTTTCCTCAAGAGCCATTTTTTCAAGTAGAACTGATCTTACCAGAGAACAGGCATCTTTGATTTTGGGGATTGAAAGTGATAGATATTGAAACACTCCATCTTTTCTTGATTGAATAATGCCAGCATCTTTAAGGACAGTGATGTGTTGTGATAAATTTGCCTTTGGAATCTCTAAAATATTTAACAAGTCAGTTGATGTTTTTTCGCTATTTGCAAGCAAATCCAATATATGCAGCCGAACTGGGTTTGCAAGCGCGGAGCAAATTTCCGCCTGCAGTTCATAAATATTTTTTGACTGAGTTGTTTTGGGGATTTTTTTGAGTCTTGTCATATAGTTTTACCTAAGGCTTTCGTTATCAGTTTATTAGTCAATACATATATAAACTAATATATTAACAAACTTATTGCAAGCTTTAATTTGTCGTGTATATTAAATAATCATAATCGTGGATTGTATGAGCGAATTATCTTAAAAGGAGACAATATGAAGGTCTTAATATTAGGAGCTGGTGTATCAGGTCATACTGCGGCATTGATTTTACGAAAAAAACTTCCGAGAGAACATGAAGTCATTGTTGTAACACCAAATCGTAAATGGAACTGGATTCCTTCAAATATTTGGGTTGGTGTAGGTGATATGCGCCCAGAGCAGGTCACTTTTGATTTGCCACCTATTTATAAGAAAACGGGTATCACGTTTCATCAGGCCAAAGCTACGGAGATTTATCCAGAAGGAACAGTTGATAGCCGCTCGCCTTATGTCGTTGTTGAGTCGACTGATGAGGTTCTGTTTGGGCAGAAAACAAATATTGAATATGACTATTTAATTAATGCCACAGGGCCAAGACTTAATTTTAATGCTACTCCTGGGCTTGGGCCTGATGGATATAGCCACTCTGTTTGTACATCTGATCATGCTTTTCAAACAGCACAAGAATTGAGTAAATTAATCCATGAAATGAAAAGTGGACAGAAAAAAACGTTCGTTGTTGGAACGGGGCATGGATTGTGTACATGTGAAGGAGCAGCTTTTGAGTATACATTCAATTTAGAATTTGAATTGAATCAAAAAGGTGTTCGTGATCAAGCTAAAATAATTTATTTAACGAATGAAGCAGAATTGGGTGATTTCGGTGTTGGTGGTCTTCATTTTGAAACAGGTGGTTTTGTTACGCCGAGTAAAGTGTTTGCAGAATCTCTTTTTGTTGAGCGTGGTGTAGATTGGATTGTTGGTGCGCATGTTCATCGTGTAAATGAAAAATCAATTGAATATGAAACTCTTGATGGTGAAATATCGACTATTGATTTTGATTTTGCAATGCTGCTGCCGCCATTTACAGGTGTTCCGCTGAAGGCTTTTAATAAAAATAAAGAAGATATAACTGCACAGTTGTTTAATGTTGGTGGATTTATGAAGGTTGATGCTGACTATAATCCTAAAACATTTGATCAGTGGTTAGCTTCAGATTGGCCGAAAACTTACCAGACTATATATAAAAATATATTTGCTATTGGAATTGCCTTTGCGCCACCTCATCAAATTTCAAAACCTCGTAAAAGTAAAAATGGAACAATGATTGCACCTGCACCGCCACGAACTGGGATGCCATCGGCCATTATGGGAAGAATAGTAGCGCAATCAATTACGGATATGATTATGGGTGTGTCATCATCTCCGACTCAGGCGGCATCAATGTCAGAGTTGGGAGCAGCGTGCGTGGCGTCGGCAGGTGCGAATGCATTTTTAGGTGGAGCAGTTTCAATGACGATGTATCCGATTGTTCCTGATTATGTAAAATACCCAAAATATGGTCGAAGTTTAAATTATACGACAGGTGAGATTGGTACAGCTGGACATTGGATTAAAAAACTACTGCACTATGCATTTATATATAAAGCAAAAGCGTTGCCATTTTGGTAGATTATTCCAGAGTAATTTAAAAGGAGGTTTTAAATGACTGTTACAAATTCAAAAAATTATCCCGCACCTAGGCCGACAAGAATGACATTATTTTTAAGATCATGTTTGATTTGGCAAATGTTTAGATTTGTTGTGATTAATTTAAGAATGACCATTATGATTGTTAAATCACACGGTCGAAGATTAGATCCACAAAAATTAAATAAAGATTCTTTTGCTGATCTTTAAGCAGATTCTTTGAAGGAATCAGTTTGCTCGACTGTGTCCTTCAATCGTTGAATAAGTCGTATTGTGTTGTCAGATATTTTCATGTAATGTCCGCCTGCAGCGAGCATTTTTTCAGCTTCATTTTTCTTTTTAGTATTAATAAGTAAAATAATTTGTCCTGCAGTTTTGTGAAATTCGGCATGCGATTTTTTAAGATCATCAAATGTTTGAGGATTTGTATTTCTATATTCAGCGCCATCACCATAAATCCATTTTCCAAGCATGCAGGCATTATCAAGACAAACTTTTTCATGATGTAAGCTGCCATCGGGATTGTTTAAGTAACGACTTAATTTCATTTTCCAATCGACGTGAGCTGAGATAGCAGCATTAAAATCAAAAACTTTTTTAGGTAGAGCTAGTTTGTAACCTAATGCATTTGCTAATTTTAAAAATTGTGTGTTAATCGTCTCGACATTTGAGGCAAGTTCTGATGAGTTCGCGTAACTATCAATAGCCATGCGGTCAAGATGCAGAGAGGAGTTTTCAAGATCCTGAAGCGATTTTGAAATTTCACTTACCCCAATTTCTTGCTCTTTAGTCGCTTTTGATATTTCTAGAGCTTGAAATTCTGTATTTTTTGAAAATTCCGATAAACTATTAAAGGATGCCGAGATCTCAGTACTTTTTGCCGAAATTTCACTGATTGAGTGTACGGTTTCAGAAGCGACTGATTCAAGTTCGCTTGTGACTTGCTTTATTTGTGAATTGGTTTTTTCAACACTTAAATTCAAAATATCTTCAATTTCTTTTGCTGCTGATCCACTGGCTCTTGCCAAATTCCCCATTTCTTCAGCGACAACCGAAAATCCTTTTCCATGCTCTCCGGCTCTAGCGGCTTCTACGGATGCATTAAATGAGAGAAGTTTTGTTTGAAAAACAATATCATTAATGACTTTTGCTTTTTCTCTAATTTCTTGCATTGTTGTTGTGACCGATGAAATTTCTTTTAACCCATTTGATACTGATGTTTGCAGCCGATTACTTGAGTTGCTGACATTACCAATCATTTCAGTCAGTGCGGCTAAAGCTTCAAGCGCTTGTTCGACTGATTGATTAGATGCGTTTGCAGTCTTGGTTAACTCTTGCGAAGCTGCGGCTGTTGTTCCAACCATTGATGCGATTTGGTGAGAGGCTGCAGATGATTTTTCGACTGCTGTCTTTTCGAGAGCGACCACCTTTTTGATCTCTTCGCTTTGAGTAAATAATTTTCGAGCGGAATTGAGTAGGCTATCTATTTGTGAAAATAAATTTTGTAGTTCGACTTGATTTTGTTTTTTTGTGTTAAAGCTAAATAATTTCATGTGCTCTTATCGGTCTGTTTGAGATTAAGCTAAACATGAAGTTTATGGCATTGCTTTGAATTTCTTATATTGAGACCTGTTGAAAAACTGTTAAAATACGATAAACCTAGACTAAAGTATTCGTCCAAGATCCAGCGTTGATGACGTTTTTAAAACCTTTTTGCCGTAAAATTCCAGCTGCCATTCCGCTGCGAGCTCCAGAAGAACAGCAGAGAATGATTGTCTTGTTTTTATCGAGTTCGGAGTATTTTGCATTAATAATATCGAGAGGAATATTTTGACTCATTGGGTTTGCGGCCTGATTAAATTCAGAAGCTGTTCGAACATCTATGATGACAGCTCCTTGTTTTAAATATTTGGGAAGCTGAGCTTTTATTTTTCGTGTATTGTAATATCGCCAGATCAAAAACAACAGAATAGCGACTGGGATTATATAAGTTTGGAGTGACTGAATATCCATTTTTTGTCCTTATAGAGTTAAATTACTTACAGTATTCGTTTTGAATAACCTTAATGAGTTTAATGAGTCTTTTATCGGCTACGGAGTAGGATTGGTGTTTTCCTAATTTTTCTGAATCTAAAAGACCTTCAAATTTCATTCGAATTAAAAATTGCGACATTTGAGATTGAGAAATATTGCAGAGTTTAACAAGTTCTGTGACAGTTTTTGAGCCGTGAATGAGATGTCCCAAAATGAGTAAACGCCTAGGGTGTGAGAGTGATTTTAAAATGCGACAAACGTCTGCGCAAGATTTTTCAATATCTTTAATGAGTAGAGTTTGATTCATTGATCCTCGCTTTAATTAAAACATCATATTGACATATTACAATAATATAATATATAGTTGTCATATTCAAAAGTAAAGGAGTTTTTATGAAAGTTCACATGTCTTGGATTGAAAATATGAAATTAGAGGCTGTTTCTGATTCAAATAAAGTGACAATGGATGCTAAATCACCTATTGGTCACGGGCAGGCAATGACTCCAAAAGAACTTGTTGCGGCTGGTCTTGGTGGCTGTACAGCAATGGATGTGATCGCTTTATTAAAAAAGCATAAACAAAATTATAAAACTTTAGATGTTGATGTGGATATTACGACAACAACGGGTGTTCAGCCAGCGACTTTTCAAAAGGCTGAAGTGATATTTAATGTGACAGGCGAAGTTGATGCAAATATTTTACTAGACTCGGTTAAACTTTCACAGACAAAATATTGTGGAGTGAGTGCTATGCTGGTTAAAGCATTTCCGATAAATTATAGTGTGATTTTAAATTCTATTAAAATAGGCGAAGGACAAGCTCATTTTAATTAAAATTATTTTTTCGACATAAGGAAGATATCTTCGATGTGGTTTTTTAAAAATCAAAAAAATAAAAAGGATGTGCGACCTTATGTTTCTGTTCGACTGGAAGCTATTGGTGGTCAAGGAGCTAACTCGGCTGGTAAAATATTAGCTGAAGCTGCTGTTCTTGGCCATCACTACACTGGAAATCATTTTTCGAGTTTTGGATCGGAAAAAAGAGGTTCTCCAGTTAAATCTTTTGTGCGGTTTTCTCCTTTAAGAAAACCAATTCGCACGGCTTCTGCGATTAATCATCCGGATGTATTAGTTGTCTTTCATGAGTCACTTATTTTTTCACACCCTGAAGTTTTAAATGGCACAAATGAAAACACGGATATTGTGATTAACTCTGAGAAATCATTGGATGACATTATTTTTCCAGAAAATATAAAGTACTCCACATTAACAGTTATTGATGCAACGGCAATCGCTGTTAAAAATAAATGTGGTTTGAATGCTGTTATGCTCGGAGCTTTATCTCGTGTTTGTTATGAAATTGATGAAAGTGTTTTAAAAGAAACACTTAATACTTATTTTGGACATTTATCCGCCGAGGTTCGTAAAAATAATTTGAGTGGGTTTGAACAGGGTTTAAAAAAAACGTCAGTCAAATCTTTTAATTTGAATCAGAAAACATTTTTAAGTGAATCAGTCGTTTTGCCTGAAATGGGTTGGCTGAATGCTCCACTTGGCGGTGTTATAATTAATCCTGGAAACTCCGTTTTAAAAGATCATAGTGCTAGCCGTAAAGGTGTTGCACCCAAACTCATTAAGGAAATTTGTTTTAATTGTGGATTTTGCGACATGGTCTGCCCTGATTATTGTTTTGTTTGGGAAATTGATGCTTCAGGAGAATCAGCACCGGAACTGCAAGGTATTGATTATCAATATTGTAAAGGTTGTCAAAAATGTATTACGGTATGTCCAGTGCAAGCTTTAACTCCCGTAGCCGAAGATCAACTGACTGAAGATGATAAAATTTATCGAGTTTTTCCTGATCTAGATCCTAAAGTCATTGAAAATCAGTGGAAAAAATTTGACTGGGCTCATTATGTGGAAGAACTCTCAATCAAAAATCAAATGATGACTTTGCAAACTGAACTGCTTGATCCCAAATCATATATTCGTCCGGATTTTCCCGAAGATGTATTTTTGAAAAGTAAAAAGGAGCCATCAAAATGATTGCTGAGCAAATTCCAAAATTTATGACTGGAAATGAAGTGGTTGCGGAGGCAGCTCGTGTTATTGATTTTCATTTTATGGGATATTATCCAATTACTCCTTCAACAGAAATTGCTGAACTGATAAATGGCTTAAAATCTCAAGGTGAAATTTCAACTGTACTCTTACCGGCAGATGGCGAGCATGGAGCGGCCGGCGCTTGCTTTGGAGCCGCGAGTGGTGGAGCTAGAGTTTTGAATGCGACAAGTGCAAATGGATTTTTATACAGCTTGGAACAACTGCCGGCTCAAGCTGGGTGTCGTTTACCGATGGTCTTAAATTTAGTCACAAGATCAGTGAGTGGTCCACTGGATATTCGTTGTGATCATTCGGACTTAATGTTTGCTTTGCAAACAGGATGGATCATTTTACTCGCTTCAACAGCTCAGGCTGTTTATGATATGAATATCATAGCTGTTAAGTTAGGAGAGCATCCTGATGTGCGTTTACCTGTGATCGTTGCAAGTGATGGCTTTTTTACGAGCCACCAAAGGCAATCATGTTCTGTTTTTAAAGATAAAAAAGCTGTGCAAGACTTTATTGGTGTTCGTCAAGATTTTGTAACCACATTAGATCCAAGAAAACCTATCACATTAGGCCCGTACATGAACGATCCTGATTTGATTAATAATAAATATCAACTTCATTTGGCTCATGATGCGGCTTTGAAAGTATTTGAAAATATCTGTGATGACTATGAAAAACTAACGGGTCGAAGTTATAAACCTCTTGAAACATATCAAATTGAAGATGCCACAACAGCATTATTTTTATTAAATTCAGCTGCTGAAACAGCTAAAGATGCTATTGACGAAGCTCGAAATGAAAACAAAAAAGCTGGCCTCATTCGGCCAAATATTTTACGCCCTTTTCCATTTGAACAGCTTAAAAAAGTATCCCACCATTTATCGTCAGTTGTCATTGGTGAGCGAAGTGATTCGCCAGGTTCAACCGGAGGGCCATTAAGTCATGAGGTCAGATCAGCTTTACTTGCTGATCACCACGACATTTCTGCGTTAAGCCGAGTCTATGGTTTGGGTGGAAAAGATTTTCGTATTGAAGATGCTGCTCACATGATTAAATTAGGTTTAGAGTCAGCGCAAAAGATAGATTCAGTTCCATTTTTTGGTTTTATGGGCACATTGACTGGTACAAAAAATACTTTACCTCCACAGGTGTTGCCACCACTAAAGCGTGAAGACATGGAATCAAAACTTGTTCGTATTGAAGTGGTTCATGATCAACAATCAAAACAACGTATAAAAGCTCATGTTGAAAGTCCAGCGGAGTTAGTGGCAAGACCTAAACGTATAGCTCCTGGTCATGGGGCTTGCCCGGGTTGCGGAATATTTTCTGGATTGGATCAATTTTTTAAAGGCATTGAAGGTGATGTCGTTGTTTTATATCACACAGGTTGTGCCATGGTTGTGACAACAGATTATCCGTTCAGTGCTCATCGCGTGACCTATGTACACAATTTATTTCAAAATGGTGCGCCAACATTATCTGGATTACTTGAAGTTTTTTTTGAAAAAAAACGTCGCGGTGAGATTGCGATTAGTGAGGATATCACTTTTGTTATGATCACGGGTGACGGTGGTATGGATATTGGAATGGGACCAACACTTGGAACAGCCCTGCGTAATCATAAAATGATTATTTTAGAGTATGACAATCAAGGTTACATGAACACAGGTGGACAATTAAGTTATACAACGCCATTTGGTAAAGCGACAAGTACGAGTCAAGTTGGAAAAAAATCTTTCGGTAAGTCGTTTCATCATAAAGACACAGTATCGATTATGGCTGCTACAGGAATTTCCTATGTTTTCTCAGCAATCGAAGGCTTTGGGACTGATCTTGTGGCCAAAGCTGCAAAAGCACAATGGTATGCTCAAAATAAAGGGTTAGTTTTTGGAAAAATTTTGGTCGCTTGTCCTTTGAATTGGGGTTCTGAAGAACGTTATGGTCTTGAAATATTAAAGCGAGCGGCAGATTGTTGTTTTTTTCCAATTTATGAAATTGAAAATGGATTGACCATATTAAATTATGATCCTGATCAAAATCAAAAAAGAATTCCAGTTGAAAAGTGGCTTGAGATGATGAGTAAAGAAAAACATCTTTTAAAGCCAGAAAATAAACTTATATTAGATGAATTTCAAAATGAAATCAATTTTCGTTGGGAAAGGTTGAAAGCGAGAGCTCAACATCCGTTATTGTAGTCATTTTTTGAAAAATAAATGGCACCGTTTTTGATCCTCAATTATATGTATTTTTAATATTAACATAGAGGATCAATATGAGACAAAAACCGTGGTTAAGTTCACTTTTTATAAAAGTCACTGTTCATCATTTTTTCATTTGTTTACCAATTGTCATATATGCATCATTGAGTGTAGCGAACAATCAATGTGAAAATTTATTTGAATCTAATAGCGTTATATTAATAAATGAGCAGCGAATCAGAGGAATTCCTGAAATTCGTGTGGATTGGAATAATGATATTTCATATATGGAGGCAAATCAAAAGTTAGAAGCTTTGGGAGTTGTAGATACATTTTTTTCTAAAACTTTTGATACACAAATTTATTATACGAAAACAGGTATCCCAAATAAAAATAACGAAGTTCCTTTAATTGATCCGCAATCCAAAGCTGTATTTATATTTTTTCATGGTTCTGGAACAATGAAATCAAGTGGTCGTAATTTTATATCTAATATGAATACGCTTGCTAAATTAGGTTATTCAGCCATAAGTGCCGATATGCCACATCACGCAGAGGGCCCGGTCCATGATAAATTTAATAATGCTTTTTATTATATGGAGTGGATCAAACAAATTGTTATCGAAGCTAAAAAATCAGGAAAGCCAGTTATTCTAGCGGGTCACTCTTTTGGACCAGATGTTATTCTTGAATTTGCAACACGTTATCCTAAGTTAATTGATGGTGTAGTTGCTTTATCTCCAGCAGGTTTTACAAAAGAGCTTGAGAAATGGTATTACACATACACGACTAAAATGAAATTTGGTGGTGATGTGGCTGAAAATAACAGTGGTGGTGAATGGGCGGCTCGTATGTCAAAACAGTTTTTATGGTCGCGAAAAAAACTATCTGATCCAACACAGATTAATCCAAATTTAAAAATCAGAATATTAAGTGGAAATTTAGAAGAGTACGTTCCAGCACCTTTACATTCTGAGACTGGATTACCAGTTGGGATAAATACATATGACGTTTCAATACCTTTGAAATCAATATTTAAAAATGCTACGATCACTATTGAGCCTGGTATAGGACACTATCTTTTTGAGCATCAAGATCAAAATGGTTATAATGTAGTTTTGCGCGAACTTTTGGCTACAGTTGGTGTGACGCCAGATAAAACGAAGTCAATGATAGATGCTCTCAGAGGAGATAATCAAAATTTAGTGCCTTCGATACAATTAGCTAAAAAATACAGTCATGATAAAATTTTTAAGGCCTGGTTTGATTTAAATTATAAATCGATATTAATTTCAAAAATTTTCGTTCAAGGTATAGATAGTGTTGCACAAAAAATTATAACTGATTATGGGTTTGCACTAAAGGATAGAAACAATACTATTTTTCAAAAAATTCTTTTAACTCGAGAAACTGATCCTGAATTCTATGAAAAATATAAAAATTTTATTGATAAAATGAATCCTAAGATTGTAGATACAACTTTATTCCCTGCGTATTTACAGTATCTCAAGGAAAAGAGTACACGAGCTTCATAATTACATTGATAATTAAAAACACAAAGGATATCAAACCTCCATTATTATATAATGGGGGTTTTTGTGTTTTTGAGATTTGTCGTGTTAATTCTATTTGTAATATTTTCATCATGTCAGAACCGTCATATAGAAAAACAAGTTTTATCTGGGATGAAAGCATCTGCAATTCGACCTTTAAGTCATGAAGAAAAAGCTGCAGATTTTGATCAGCTTATTCAAATCTTTAAAACATATTATGGTCCGTATCAATACAAAGAATCTCGGTTTGGTTTTTCCATTGAGCAGTTAGCGATGAATTTAAAACAACAAGCGATGTCGTCTAAAACAGATGAAGAATTTATGGGTTATGTTATGCAGTTTGGAGCAGCACTGCAAGATGGACATGTTCAGTTTCGTGTTGAAAATTCGGCATCGAATGTGCGTCGATACACAATACCCATTTTATTAATGGATATTGAAGGCAAAGCTATCATTGGTAGCATATCAAAAGACTTATCTGATTGGACAGGACTTAAAGTTGGCGATGAAGTGCTTTCTGTTGATGGGCAAACGCCTGCTGAGATTCGGTTGTTAGCTCAAAAATATAAAAAATTTGCGACAGATTTATCAAATCAAGCCTTAATTATTAATACCTTTTCAAGATCTTCTTTTATGACAGATATTATTCCTCAAAAACCATTGGCTACAGTTAAGGTATTAAAAAAAAATAATGAGATCGCATTTTTTGAAATTCCATGGACACAAGATAAGTATAATGCAGTTTTAGATTCAATCATTCGAACGCGTCCAGGCACTTTGAATTTATCTGTGCCTTTTGCAGATGAGTACAATGCGATAGTGCCGGATTCTCATTTGGGACAAATGGGACAAGTTGAGCCTGTGTTTTTAACACCTCAAGCTCTTTCTACATATGGTTTTGTTAAGGTTTACCCCTCTTCGGCAGCACTTATGCGTTTTGGACTCAAGGGTGACGAAAAGCCTGGGATATATGCCGCGCTTTATAAATTTTTAGGTAAAACAATTTTATTGGTGAGATCAGCAACATATTCTCCATCAGATTATAACGGTGCAGTTTATCTTAAAGCCTATATGGCACTATTGAGTGAATATGAAAGCTTAGCAGATGTTTTGGTTTTGGATCAGACACATAATCCAGGGGGCTCTTATTGTGCTTCATTTTACGATATTTTTGCTAAACCAGGTGATGTTCAGGGTGTTGAAAAAGTGAGAGCTGATCGCAAGTGGATCAATGATTTATTTATCAATTGGCCAGTAACAGAAAATCCTGCGGGCAATATATGGGATACAAAACTTTTACAAAGCTGGGGCTCAGTTGTTGAAAAAGCCTATGATAATCATGAGTTTTTATCAGAACCATTTCCATTATTTACAGGATCTTCTTTTGCAACAAAACAAGCCTATACATGGACTAAGCCTATGTTAGTTTTGATTGATGAATTAGCTGGAAGCTGTGGTGATATTTTTCCAATGTTAGTTAAAGCGAATAAAAGAGCAAAATTATTTGGTCGCCAAACAATGGGCTTAGGCGGAAATGTTGAACCCGTAGGACAGTTAAATCATTCTCGTATAACTGTAAGTTTAACACGAGGATTATTTTATCCGTATCGTACTGATGGTGTTGTTCAAAATTCAGATTATATTGAAAACAACGGTGTACTTCCAGATTATGAATATAATCACACTGTAAGTGATTTTAGAAATGGATATATACAATATATTCAAATGTTCTCACAAAAAGCGATCGAACAATTAAATCCATCTTCTAAATAAAAATGTTTCAATCATATTAAGTTGAATTAACATTGGCGGTTTCTTTGGGGCCGCTTGGGCATTGATAATCTAAGAATCCGTCTTCGGTTTTAACGAGTATCATTGGTAAGTGGCAACACTGACAGAGTAATGCATTTTCATGCAGCCCTGGAGGGCTAATGTGAATAGCTTCGATTTTGTATTCAAACCCTTTGATATTATAATTAATTTCGCTATTAATGTTCCAATCAACAAGAATATTTTTAAGTCGATCCCAAACTGTGTTAGTTACAACAATTTCATCAGTATTTGCTATTGAGCACAGTCTTGATGCTAAATTAACATCTGGACCGATTGCAGTGAAATAACTTTGATTTTTACCAAGAAAACCAACCATTACAGGACCACTACTAACGCCAAATTTGACTCCGGTCTTAGTTTCAGATGCATCGATATTTAAATCTTTTGATATTTGTTTAAAATCACGAATTAAAGATTCATAAAATGATATTAAATTATAATTCCAATTCGTATTTTCATCGTAGTTAGCTAAAAATAAAAAACCATCTCCTAAATGTGTTAAAACAACCATTCCTGAAGCCATGGCTCGTGTAGTAGCAGCCTCTAAAAATCGTTCTTTAAGCTCCCAATCAATTTCCAATGATACTTCATTTGCAATTTTTGTGGATGCAACAATATCTGCAAAACCAACGACAGCGTTTTTAAGCTCTTTTTTTTGAAATATTGTACTTGGACTATTTTCAAATTGCTGACGAATCATTTTCGGAAAATGGTTTTTAAGTATTTCAGTTTTATTTAATCGATGCAGTTCTTCTTTTGTCAGAACTTTAAATTTTTGCCATTGAGCATCGTACATTTCCTCACTTGATCCGTAAATATAACTCAAAAGAATCATTCCGATGACGAATCCAGATTGAATGATCATGCTGCTCAGTGAGGCGTCGGCAGGGTTGTAAAAATACACAATAATCGCAGGAAAAAAAGCAAGGCTTAGAGTCAACAGAGCTAAAGCTCTGCGTAAACGAAAAACTTGTAAACCAGTAGTTCCGCATAATATGAGTCCTGTGGTGTAGAGTGAGAGAGAGCCTCCTGATTCAAATATCATATATACGATCGACCAGCAGGCTGAAATTAATGCTATGCCTGCAACATATTGCATAGATTGTCTTATTTTTTTATAGCGATAAGTGAGTTGGAAGAGTATGAAAATCAAGCCAACCCAAGCTAAACGAATAGACATCCATTTTGAAAAATTTTCTGGTGAATATAAATAATCAAAAACTCCAAAACATAAATAAACAAAAGTTGCTCCCCATAAGATATGGTTTCGAAATCGACTAAAAATATGTCGATTAATACTTTTGTTTGAATAATGTTTAAAACTTTTGTCTACATTCATTTATTAATTTCTAAAAATAAATCAATTTTTTCTGGATCGTGATGAATTTTATAACTTTCAACTTTTGAATAATCTAATAAACCAATCATATCATTTTCATTTCGATGAATCAGTTTCCAATCAGCAACCAATTCAGAAATTGTTTTTGTGGGATTATTAGGATGAAAATTTCCAATAATCATATGACCACCTTGTTTTATATAAGACAGTATATTTTTAGTTAAAACTTGAGCAACTGGTTGTGTTAAATAATCGTATAAACCCGCTGTGTAAATAAAATCAAAATCAATTTTTTGTAAAATATCTGCTTCTGGCGTTTGTTCAATAATTTGTTTTACCGACACTGGCAAAAACTCTATTTTACATTCTAAATTTCGACTCAATATTTTTTCTACACAATTTCTTTTAGCGTTAAGTAAAGCTTCTATATCTTGATCTAGAAGATAAATTGAATATTTTTTTGATTCAGCTTGGTCAACTTTAGTTAAAAATTCAATAACTTCTTGTGCAGGTCCAGAGGCCATAGAGGCGAAAGTAAATTGTTTTTTTTCTGAAGAAAGAGAAAATATTTTGTCAGACAAATACCCTTTTCTATATTTAACAGAATTTGATGAGCTTTCATTGATACCATAACGATGCATCAAAATTTCAAAAAAACTGCTGCCCTCGTGATTATCTCTATAGATTTGATTCATCATTTCATAATCGCCAGCATAGCCGCGTGGTTTAACTAAGGCTCGTCCAATAAAGGGATTGTTCGTGTAGTAGGGGCCTACTTGTTCGCGAAAAAATAATTTATGAAGATGTTTGGTTTCTTTGTCAGGAAAAGCAGTGAAAAGTTGATCAAGCTTTTTTGAGTAATTTTTAACTTGATCAACGAAAGATTTCTCAAAAGTTGCTTTAAGAACTTCTTTGTATGAGTTTTTTACCGCAGTACTCATGACCTGAATTTTACTTTCTAAGGCGTCAAGCTTCAATTTTGTGCTAGATAAATATGTTTTAATTTCAAAAGTTAAATTTTTGAATTCAGAGTTTAAATTTTTATAGTTTTCTAACTCAACAGAAACTCCATTTTTAATTTCAATTAAGTGCGAAAAAGCTTCTAAAAACCCCTCGGCTAAGTATTGATTATTAAAATGAAATCCGCTTAAAAACCCATTGGACTCTGGTCTTTGCCAAACAACTTTTCCTTTCAGTTCGAGAGTATAATCATTCGTAATTGAAATTTTCATAACCTGCTCTTGATGAGGCTCAAATTTATTCTCTGAAAAAACTGCAACTCCTGAGTCAGAAATATTTTGAAGTGCAGCAGGAATTTGGCCTATTTGCACAGATATTTGTTTGTACGGTTCCGTATCAAATCTTTTTTCACGAACAGAAACGATATTTGTTGTTTTTGGTGAGTTATTATTGATTGACACTCTAGCCTCCAGTGTTTGTAGTATGATCGGCAGAACAGTGTGTCGGGTTAAAAAATAGTTAAATTATAATTGAATGAATGCATTTAAATTCTAAAAATGAAACACTCTCGACTTTTAGCATGCATGTGAAATGTAAAAATTCGTTAGAAAAAAAACAATTTCAGTGTTTTAAGTACTCAAAAGGTAACAAGTGTATATTAAACTAGGCCAGGCGCTCATCCATGACCAAAAAAATCGGTTTAATCCGAATATGAAGTAAATACTTAAATGAAAAACAAAAAAAACACAAAAGTAAGTATACAAAATGATATTGCTTTTAAAAACAAGTGGAAATGATAATTCAAAAAATAAAACACTTATTGATAGTATTGATGTTATTAAATTAAATAAATTGTTTTTGGATATTGATAAGATAAAATTTTTGGCATTTATTTGAGAGGTGTTTTTTAAAAAATGAGCTAAAGCTAATCCTGTAAGCCAATCACGATTTCTAATTTTAACAAAACCTGCCTTAAGATATGACGTTACCAAATTCATTGCTATATAGATTGATCCTAAATTGATGGAAATATGGTTTAAACTACACATATAATTTACGGTTAAACCTATGCCAATAACCATCATCATCATGTCGCTACCGCCGTTATAAAGTCCTCTAAATCTTAGACACAACAAAAGATGATAAAAAATGAGTATAAGAACTGAGTACATTTGGAAGTGATTAAAAAAATATGAATTTAAATCATTTTGAAAAATTTGTGTAATATTTGAAAAAATTAAAAATATATAAATATAAGGTAATATTTTATTTATGTATTTGAGAATATCGACAAATATATAACGTATGATTCGAGGGGGTAAAAATTTGAAAGTCAGTTCCATTTCGTATTTAATGTTATTATACGACCAAATTCCATGCTCTCGCAATTCTGTTTGCCATTTTTTATTTTCTAAAAATAAAGTTAAATGCAACAGTACGTACAGGAATAAGTTAATGTTGTTTAAAAATGTCATTCCCATCATGAGCTTGTTATATTGATTTTAGGTGAAATATAAAAAATTTCTTCATTTGGATTTGAGTTTTTCTTATATGTAATTTTAAATTTGTAACATTTTGCTTCTGATTTTTTATCGATTATTTTAGAATGAATAATTTGTTTTAAAATAAGATACGACGATAATTGTTCAATATTGTTTTTAGTTTTTTTAATTTGGTAATCTGAGATAAAGTGTTCTAGAACATTTTTTTGAGCCATCATTAGATTATTCTCTGAATTAACAAGTATGTTCACTGCAGAAATTTTAAATTTAAAATCAAATTCGTTCCAATGGGCATCTTCTGATTGCCAATATAAACAGTATTGATCTCCAATAGATTCAAAAAATCCCCAATTTGGGAAAATAACACGAATAAGTTGTAAAAAATTTTGAAACGAATTTGATGTCAAACTTATTCCATGAGTGCATTTTCTATGGCTTGAATAATCAAATGATCATCGGGTTTAACATCTGGATTAAAGCGTGCGATAACTTGACCATTTTTATTGATTAAAAATTTTTCAAAGTTCCAAAGGATATCCGATTCATGAGTTCGCGGGTATCCATATTCAGCGATATTTTTTTCAAAAGCGTCTCCACGAGGTGAAATAGCTTTTGATAGCGCTCGAGTTAAAAACTTATAAATTGGGTTTATATCATCACCTTTAACTGAAATTTTAGCCATAACAGGAAATTTGACACCATAGTGGCTTGTACAAAACGATAAAATTTCTTCATTTGTTCCAGGCTCTTGGCTATCAAAGTTGTTTGCCGGAAAACCAAGAATTGTAAAACCTTTTTTGGAATATTTTTCAAATATTTTTTCTAATGATTCATATTGATTTGTAAGTCCGCATTGTGAAGCCACATTGACGACTAAAATTACTTTGCCCTTAAATGACGAAAGGGGAACGTCTTGTCCTTGGATTGAGGTGGCTGTAAAATCATAAAATGATGAACTCATAAAACATCCTTTGTTGGTTTTATTTTATAAGTTCTTTGAGCATTGTCATGGTTTTATTTTTTTGATGCTGAAAGTAACTTAATAATATCGATATCAGGTGGATTTTGAACTCCAACATTAGGAAGTGGTGCTTGAATTAATTCTTTGGCTGTATAATCCATACGAGCGTCATATTTACGATCAGTTTGGTATCGTAGCCACTTTAAAGCTTTGTGCCACTCAAGTTTAGTTGTGTTATCTTTGCAGCTTTTGAGTTCATCAGGCGTAGTCGCCCCCCAGCGAAGTTCCACACACATATAAGGATCAAAACTTAATTCAAATAATCTTTTACGTATTTGTTCAAGATTTAAGGATACATTTTTTTTATCACTATTGATGTAATTAACTTTGCAGTTTTCAGCTCCATTTAAGTAACTTTTGAGCATATCACTTTTGATATCTTCGCCAGAATAATCAATTTGTGGATCGCCGATTTTGTATAAATTCAGAATATTTTCAGTTGAATCTCTAAGCTCCTTAAACGAAGTTTTAAATCGAGCATCACGTGAAGGAGTTGAAAACTCCTCCCATTCTCCTGAAGTTCCGTAAATATTGGTCGGTAATCTTTCAGGATGATTTTTTGTATGAATTTGTGCTTTGAGGGCGCTGTTTACTGACTCAATCCGGTCCTGTAAACTTTGACAAAGATCTGCTGTTAATGATTGGATTTCATTGATGGGGTTTAGTTTTAACTGTCCTAAGGATAGTTTTAATCTAATAAATTGATAATAATCAACTTTTTGTCCTTCAAAAATAAATTCACCAGACTTCCAATCATCAACAGGTACTTGGTTTGTACCGAAATATTGAACTGCGCTAAAGTTCTTTAATTCATCATTTTTTAAAGCATAAATATTGCCGCCAACATATGAATCTAGAGTGCTATCAAATTGCGAATCACGTAATTGGATCGGTCTAAAATTTTTAAATCCAGCACCATGTGATGGTTTAGAACGAACAAATTTTGTGCCATACAATCCAGATGTTAAAGAGTTGTCGGGGTGTGCGTCTATAAAATATATTTTACCATCATGAGTGATTTTGTAAACAATTGCGACATGTCCGTTGGGGTCATAAATATTTGTTCCGGGCTTTATGCCATCTCGAGAAATATCAGCTGAATAAAAATCACTATATAAAGTTTCGGAATCGTCGTCTTCGGAGTATAAAGTTCTAAAATGCGCTGAATAGACGCTGTTGGGTAAAACTTTTGTGAGTATTTCAAAGCCATTTGTTAGTTCATAGCGACCATTAGATTTTAATTTCGGTAAAATATTTTTTCGTTCAGATATAGTATTGCCGTGTTTTGAGTAACGTAAATCTTTTTCATTTCCGGGAACATCACGGAGCTTAACTGCTGACGAATATCCAAAAGGTAAACCATTTTTCCAAGCAAAATATCCTCTTAAAATAAATGACAGTTTTGCACAATCAGCAAAAACTTTAAACTGAGTCGTGTCTGTGTTTCGGTAAGGATTATTTTTATGTGCTAAGCAGGACTGTAGACTGTTACATTCTCTTTTTTCAACAGCTTGACCGATTAAAGATACAAATTCTGAATAGTTTTTTTCGTCGATATCTGTCCAAATTAATTTTTTGATTTTCCAGCTCGGCTCAACATTTTCATTTTCGAAGAAATTATCTTTAGCGTAAAGAAGTGAGTTTGAACAGAGGAGTGTAAATAGAATAATTATTTTGATCATCGATTTTATGTTGTTCATAGGGTGCTCAGTTAGCATTTTAATTGGTGGTTGACAAGGTTGATATGCGGGGGCTGTCTAAAATAAGTTATACTGTCTAAATGTTTTTCGTGAGGATGCATCTGTAAATGGTCCATATGAGTTTATAATTGGCGAGGAATGTGAATATTCAAATACATTATAAAATTTATCTATTTTAAATAATACCAAAGGAGTCTCAGAGTGAAACATCTACATGTCTTTAAAAATATTATGGTTATGAGTTCGATTGCCATTTCTGCACAAATGGCTCAGGCGTTGATTTCAGATAAAGGTTCCAATCGGGTTGAGATTCAAATGTCAAATGTTGATTTAAACCATATTTTATCTTCGGAGAAGTCAGAAAGTGATGAAGCTACTGTTCGTATTTTTAAAGATGGTCAACTTGTTCAGGAAGCGCGTATTGGTGTACAAAATAGAGGTCAAACATCCTTAAGAGAATTTGCTCGTAAAAATTTATCCATTAAAATAGATAAATCAGATTTGAATGATAATGAGCATGTTAAAAAACTAAAAATTGGTGAAGTAAAATCTAAAAAATTAATTTTATCAGCAGGACCGGAAGATACTTTGCTGATTAAAAATCAGATTGGTTATGCTTTATTAAAAAAAATTGGTTTAACTTCACTCGAGAATGATTATGCAGAACTTTTATTAAATGGCAAATCCTATGGATTATATATGGTAACCGATAATCCAGGTGATTATATGATTAAAGAAAAAGAAGCAGATGTTGTATTTAGAAGAAGGTATAATGATGATATCGAACTTAAAGATGCAAAGAAAAGTTTGTCAGATTCGGATATTCTTGAGGCTCAACAGCAATTAACGCGGATTCATAAAAAAATAACAAAATTGACTGGTCAACGCTTTATTGAAGAGATTTCTGCGCAATTGAATCTTAAAAACTACATGAAATGGATGGCCCTTAATTATATTTTAAAAAATGGTGATTACGTTGATGAAGTTTATTTTTATGGAAAAAAGCAAGCTCATGGTCAAATGTATTTTGATATATCGCCTTGGGATTTGGATGATACGTTTTCAGATAAAATGCATTTAGCCCAAGTGCCAACTTTTCCAAATAATAGTATGCAGGAAGAATCGGCTAAGCAGCTGATATACAATTATGAAGGTAGGATTGATTTAGCTATCGCACGAGATCCTGTTTTGCTCGAGATGTATTTTCAAAATATGGAAGAGGTTGTTCAACAGCTATCAAAAGATGTTGTTGATGCGGAATTTGCTAAAATAAGCGATAAGGTCGCAGTGTATATGATGGATCGGGATGTTCAAAAAAATGGTCAACTCGATGTTTCAAAGCAATCGAATGAACCCTTTGTGATTCTTGAGGATCTTAATGCTAAAAAGAACTTTATTAATGCACGGATTCAGTCAATTAAAAGCGAACTTGAAAAAATTAAGATGGAAAGCCCAGAAAATCGCAAATTACGCTTAAATGCATTTCAATTGTTTTTTATTAAGATGAACAACGCTTTATTACGTTATTTCACGAAGTAATGCGTTAATTGTGAGCACAAAATGGTATATTATATCATTTTGTGTGAACTAATTTTTTAAAATATTTGACAAAAAATCGAGTCAACATTAGATTCTTCCAACATGCAATTTGCGCTATGTAGCGCGGGAGTAGCTCAGTTGATAGAGCGTCGCCTTGCCAAGGCGAAGGTCGCGGGTTTGAGCCCCGTCTCCCGCTCCAAATTTCATTTGGAGTTTTGGTCCGCAAGAAAATAAATCAACAGTTCTAAGTACTTAAAAACACACAAAATAAAAAGAGCGTTCGCGTCGATATTTCATGAAATTTCGGCAGATTTCAAAGTTTGATAACTTTTTGATAACAAGTTGATAACACGCTTTAGATGCCTTGGAAGCTTGTGTATCGAAATGTGGATTGGCTTTTGGTAACCACTCACTGGGCTGTTCTTTTTCAGGTTCTAGATTCTGATTTTTAAAGGAGGAATTTATGAGTGGAGTTGTTCAGTTTATTCGTAGTTTGGTGTTCGCGGTTTTGATGATTGGGGTCTGGTGCATTAGTTAAGCTATTGGGCAGTGTAGGCCGTGAAGCTGCCAAAAGGCTCATCTAGATGGTGGCATGAACTTTAAGTGGCTGAACCAGCAACTTGTTGGGGGCAATACAAAGTAATGCGATTAGATCAGTCGATAGCCTACGCCAGCCTCAGTTAAAATATGTTTTGGTTCAGATGGTTTTTTTTCGATTTTTTTGCGCAGATTTTTAATATAGATTCGCAAATAATGTGATTCTTCTTGCGCAATCGAACCCCAAATTTCTTTAAGAAGTTTACTTTGTGGTACAACTTTACCAGCATCTCTAACTAGTCTTAAGAGTAGTTCAAACTCAGTTTTGGTAAGTTTAACAATTTCAGCGTCAACAAAAACACTTCGTGAATTTAAATCAATTTTTAAATCTCCTGATTCAAAAATAGGAGTCGCTTCAATGCGACCATGATTTCGCATACAAACTCTGATTCGAGCCATCAATTCACCATTGCTAAATGGCTTTGTAAGATAATCATCTGCACCGGAATCTAAAAGCTTTATTTTCATACTTTCATCATCTGTCACTGTGAGTACAATCACCGGTGTATTCGTCCATGTGCGCAGTATTTTTAACACGTCAAGACCTCCAATATCAGGAAGTCCTAAATCTAAAATAATTAAATGCGGATGGAATGATTTTGCTTTTTCTAGTCCGTCATAACCATTTACGGCTTCGTCGAGCTGATAGTTTTGCGTTCTCAAGTGAAGTGTTAAAACGTCTCGAATAGGTTTTTCATCATCAATAACTAAAATACGAATTAAATCACTCATGACTCATCCTTTAAATCAACTGCAGGCATTTCTTTATATGGAAGCTCAATAAGAAAACAAGATCCTTTCGGAAGATTTTTTTCATATTTTATGCGACCTTTATGCAATTCAACAATTCCTTTTACAATTGAAAGTCCAAGCCCTGTACCTCCTGCAGGCGTCCCAGGAACACGATAAAATTTTTCAAATAGTGAAGTCAATGATTCCTCTGGAATTCCAGGTCCATTATCGCAAATTTTGATAATTATATTTGGTTTTTTTAATATAATTGAAATGGATATCTCACATTCTGGGCCTGCATATTGAGTCGCATTTAAAATCAAATTGGATATTGCATGCTCAAAAAGTCGAAAATCAATTTGAATAAAACTAATATCATCAGGGATATCAACTTTTACATTTTGACTAGAAAGATTTTTTTCAAGTTTTTTTAATACAACACCAATAAGATCAGAAAGATCATGCCACTCAAGTTTAAGACCTAGTACGCCAGAATTAAGTCTACTCATATCGAGTAGATTTTCAATCACACGATTAAGACGATCACCAGCCTCAGATAAGCTATTTGAAATTTCTATTAACTCTGGATTTGATTTTGACAAAGCCTCAAGAGCCGAGGAGGTCCCCATCAAAGCAGTTAATGGTGTACGCATTTCGTGTGAAATTGAGTTAAGCAATGTCTGATGTAAAACTTCAGAGTCTTTAATTCTTTGAGCTTCGATTAATCTGCGACTTAAAAAATGTCTTTCAATCGAAATTCCTAATTGTGTTGCCACTGAAAATAATAGATTTTGTTGATCTGGAGAAAGTTTTTTTATTTTCTGCTCAGGTCTAAATATCAAAACCCCAATTGATTCATTCACACCTCGTAGGGGCATATAAAGAGATCTGGCCTGTCCAAGTGTATCTGTGGACCATCCAGCATTTTTTTGGTTTTGAAAGGTCCATCCAGCAACAGCTTTTTCTTTTTCATCTATTTTATTTAACCCTTCCAGTTTTTCAAATTGCAAAAAACCTTCTTTTGATTTTAAAATAACATTAACTTTTCCATTTAAATAATGAGATACCTTTTCACAAACTTTTTCTATGAATTCACTTTTGTTTTGGCTACCAGCTATATCTTTTAGAATTTCATTAATTAAATTAGTGCGCTCTTCACGAGCTTGAATTAATTTTTCATGTAAACGAATTCGATTTGTTAAAAATCCAGTTATGAGAGCTACAACAAAATATGAAACACATAAAATAACATCGTCGACTGAAGAGATCACAAAAGTGAATCTTGGGGGAATAAAACCAAAATTCCATACTAATGCACTGAGTGTCGCTGTAAACAAAACAGCTCCGATGCTGCCCCATAGGCTAGCCAAAATAACGGCCAATAAATAAATAAATCCAACAGCTCTGTATCCAATATAAGGCTCAAACAGTGCGCTTAATAGAGTGACAGCTACCAAAAACCAAAATGCGTAGTAGTATTTAAACCCTCCAGTTTTTGATCTATAAAGTGTAATTTCATCAAAAAAACTTAATTTATATAACGCTTGATGTTCATGTCTGATAACATGAACATCAACATCATGACTTTCTTTTATAAGTCGTTCAAGTAATGATCCACCCTCTAAAATATCACGAAACCATCTTCTTGTCGGTCGTCCCACAATAACTTGAGTTACATTTTTATTGCGACATATTCTTCTAATTGCGGCGGCAATATTGCCGTCCGTTGTTGAAATAACTTCGGCATTAAGCTCACGTGCCAGTTGGATATTTTTTAGAAGCTGACTTTGATCTGAATCACTTAGAGTTAAACCTGTATCGACATAAACAGCAATCCAATGGGCCTCTAGGTTATATGCAAGTCTACGAGTTGCTCTAATGATTCGCTCAGAATAAGGGCTATGAGAAATTGCTACTAAAAGTCTTTCATTCGTTTTCCAAGGGCTTTCATCTCTTGAAATGGCAAATCGCTGCAAATCTTGATCGACACGTTCAGCAGTCATTCTCAGTGCAATTTCACGTAGAGCAGTTAGCCTGTCTTCTTTAAAAAAATTAAGCGCGGCAGCTTCCGCTTTTTCTCCCAGATAAACTTTTCCTTCCTTAAGTCGTTTTAATAACTCAGACGGTGCTATATCGACGAGTTCAACTAAATTAGCTCGTTCAAGAATACTGTCAGGAACAGTCTCTCGAATTGAAATTCCAGTGATCTGCTCAACACTATCTTTACGGCTTTCTAAATGCTGTACATTAAGTGCAGTATAAACATCGATGCCTGCATCAAGAATTTCTAATACATCCTGATATCTTTTTGAATGACGAGAATCAGGGGCATTTGTGTGAGCGAGCTCATCCACAATAACAAGCTGAGGCTTTAATCTTAGAATTTCTTCTAAGTCCATCTCTTCGATTTCTGTGTTTCGATATTTTATTTTCTTCCTTGGAACAATAGGCAAGCCATCGATTAAAGCGGCTGTATCAGAACGACCATGAGTTTCAACAATACCAATGGTGACTTTAACGCCTTCTTTAATTTTTTGGTGCGCAGCCTTTAGCATCGCATACGTTTTGCCAACGCCAGCTGACATACCTAAAAATACTCGCAAATTTCCAGAAGACTGATTTTTTGTTTCAGATTTAATGAGTTCTAAAAGTGCATCTGGATCTAATCTTTTATCGGGCGTATCCAATCAAACCTTCTATTTCATAATTTTCTTTAAGGACTAATACTATCAAGAGCCAAATTAAGTTTTAACACATTGATTCTTGTTTCACCAAAAATACCATATTGAGGCTTTTCCGTCAGTTCTTGCACGAGATGTTGCAGGGTGCTGACGCTAATACCTCTGTTTTTAGCAACCCTAGGAATTTGATAGTTAACGCTTTCAACACTTATATGGGGGTCAAGGCCACTTGCGCTTGCAAATATGAGATCCTTGGGTGCAACCCCTGCATGACTTCCTGAAAGGAAGGTCGCGCGCGCATCAACTTGTTTCTTTAAATCAGAACTCGTTGGCCCAAGGTTGCTTGCTCCAGACGATGCTGGATTGTAGTCAATTGCGGATGGACGAGACCAAAAATAACTTGGTTTGGTGAATTTTTGCCCGATTAACTCAGATCCGACAATGATACTCTTTTTTTGGACCAAACTACCAAGTGCTTTGTTTTGAACAAATAAATTTGAGTAGCCCCATATTAGCGCTGGATAAATAGCTCCAGTCAAAATACTCATTACAGTTAGCATTTTAAAACTTATGATGATTGATTTCATTTTATTCTCCACAATTTTAATTCGTAAATAATTTTAAACAAGACCTAAAGCGGTAACCAATATATCGATTATTTTTATTCCAGCAAAAGGAACAAGAAGACCACCGACACCGTAAATCAATAAGTTCTTTTTTAATACCTGTGCAGCAGAAAGAGCTTGATATTTTACGCCCCTTAATGCCAAAGGAATTAAGGCAACAATAATTAAAGCATTAAATATAACGGCACTTAAAATTGCACTTTGTGGACTTGTTAAGCCCATGATATTAAGTGTAGAGAGCGGACCGTGCGCCCCGTCGTTACCGTTGATAACGTAAAGTGTTCCAAACAAGGCTGGTAAAATAGCAAAATATTTTGCAACATCATTCGCAATACTAAAGGTAGTTAAACTTCCTCTTGTCATTAAAAGTTGTTTCCCAATTTCAACAATTTCAATCAATTTTGTTGGATTTGAATCAAGATCCACCATGTTTCCGGCTTCACGCGCAGCTTGAGTTCCTGTATTCATGGCTACTCCAACATCAGCTTGTGCTAATGCGGGAGCATCATTCGTTCCATCACCAGTCATCGCAACAAGATGGCCGCTTGCTTGCTCATCACGAATTCTTTTTAATTTTGATTCAGGAGTCGCTTGAGCCATAAAATCATCCACTCCTGATTCAGCTGCAATAGCTGCTGCAGTGAGTGGATTATCACCAGTGATCATCACTGTGCGAATGCCCATTTTTCTAAGCTCCGCAAATCTTTCTTTGATACCGCCTTTAACAACGTCTTTAAGTTGAATCACACCCATAATTTTTCCAGAATCAATAACAACAAGCGGAGTTCCTCCTGATTTTGCAATTTGTTCGACAAGTCCATCTAGGTCTTGAGGTATTTTCTGGCCGAGCGACTTTGCATATTCTTTTATAGAGTCACTTGCGCCTTTTCTAATTTGTCGTGCGCGTCCCAAAGAATCTACAAAATTAACTCCACTCATTCGCGTCTGAGCAGTAAACGGAATAAATTCTGCATCTTTTGAGGAAAAAGCTTCAGCTCTTAGGTTAAAATTATCTTTTGCGAGTACAACAACAGATCGGCCTTCGGCTGTTTCATCTGAGATAGAAGAAAGCTGCGCACTTTCGGCCAATTCTTCAATTTTAACACCTGCAACTGGTAAAAAATTTGAAGCCATTCTATTGCCAAGAGTAATTGTACCAGTTTTATCAAGCAACAAAACGTCTATATCACCAGCAGCCTCAACCGCTCGGCCACTTGTCGCAATAACATTTCTTCTGATTAGTCTATCCATGCCTGAAATACCAATAGCACTTAAAAGTCCACCAATTGTTGTCGGTATCAGACATACAAGCAATGCGATTAATACGGGAACTGTTACAATCTCTTGAAGATCTTGTCCCGAAGCAATACTTGCATAATCTGCAAATGGTTTCATTGTTATCACAGCAAGGACAAATACGATTGTTAGCCCAGATAGCACAATGCTAAGTGCAATTTCATTTGGTGTTTTTTGTCGTTTTGCACCTTCTACAAGTGCAATCATGCGATCTAAAAAACTATTTCCAACTTCAGCGGTAATTTTAATTAAAACTCGATCACTTAAAACTTTTGTTCCGCCTGTAACAGCACTTCGATCACCACCACTTTCTCGAATCACAGGCGCTGATTCGCCTGTGATTGCAGATTCATCAACACTTGCAATGCCTTCAATTACTTCGCCATCGCCAGGAATAATATCACCAGCTTCACAGACAACAATATCACCTTTTTTTAATTCAGTGGCACTTATTTTTGACTCAACAAGATTTTTAAAAAGTCTTGCAACCGTTGATGTTCTTGATTTTTTAAGACTTGCAGCCTGTGCCTTTCCGCGACCTTCAGCAATACTTTCAGCAAAATTAGCAAAAAGCACTGTAAACCAAAGCCATAGTGAAATTTGTATTTCAAAACCTTTAGAGCTACTATTGCCAAAAATACAAACGAATGTTGTAAGAATCGCACCAACCTCGGTCACAAACATAACTGGATTTTTTGCCTGAACTTTTGGTGAAAGCTTGATGAATGAATCTTTTAAGGCTGGAAAAAAAATCTCTTTATTTAACCAACTTGAAGAGTTTGAATTTGATTTTTCATTTATTTCGTTACTCATATTAAACTCCTTAAAAAGTTTTACCTGAAAGCATTAAAAAATGTTCGACAATTGGCCCCAGCGAAAGTGCTGGTAAAAATGTTAGTGCACCAACTATCAAAATGACACCAAGTAAAAGTATTCCAAAAATAGGTTTATCAGTTGAGAACGTTCCTGAACTTTGAGGTATTTGTTTTTTTAATGCAAGATTCCCAGCGATTGCCAGAACTGGAACGATCACAATAAAACGACCGATCAGCATAGCTAAGCCAAGCATAACATTATAGAAAGGAGTATTTGCATTCAATCCTGCAAAGGCACTTCCATTATTTCCTGCGGCGGAAGCCCAAGAATAAAGAATCTCTGAAAAACCGTGTGGCCCTTTGTTCGCTAGACTTGATAAGGCCATAGGTAATATCGACGACAGTGCTGAACCGAGTAAAATGACTGCACAAGGACCAAGTATTCCTAGAATCGCCCATTGCATTTCAAATGCTTCAATTTTTTTACCTAAATACTCAGGACTTCGACCAACCATTAATCCAGATAGAAATACAGTGAGTAAAACAAATAAAAGCATTCCATACATTCCAGAGCCAACACCGCCAAAAATAATTTCGCCAAGCATGATATTAAACATTGCGATTCCACCAGCTAGCGGTGAGAGACTGGAGTGCATTGCATTGACCGATCCATTTGAAGCAACAGTTGTTGCTGTGGACCAAATAAGACTATTCATAACTCCAAAACGAACTTCTTTACCTTCCATAAGTGCTGACTGATTAAAAACAGGATTCACTGAGTATTCAGCATAAATAGAGACGCCGAGGCCTGCGACCCAGACGAAAAACATAACCAAAAATAATGTAATTCCTTGTCGCATCGAACCAACAAGTTTCCCAAATGTAAAAGTTAGAGCAGCTGGAATTAATAAAATCGCCAACATTTGAAGAAAATTTGAAAATGGAGTTGGATTCTCGAATGGATGAGCCGAGTTTACGCTGAAAAATCCACCACCATTCGTTCCAAGTTGTTTAATCGCAATTTGTGAGGCTGCTGGCCCACCAGGAATTATTTGTTCAGCACCTTCTAAAGTTATAGCTTTAGAGTATGGAATAAAATTTTGTATAACCCCTTGATGCGTTAACACAATTGCAAGAACGATTGAGAGAGGAAGCAAAATATAAATTGTTGATCGAGTTAAATCCACCCAAAAATTTCCAATTTTATTTGTTTGCCTTAGAACAATTCCTCTGACGATTGCAATAAAAACAGCTAGACCTGTTGCTGCACTTAAAAAATTCTGAACTGTAAGTCCGAGCATTTGAGTAAGATAAGAGAGCGTGGATTCTCCACCGTACGATTGCCAATTTGTATTTGTTATAAAACTAATTGCTGTATTAAAACTTAAATGCCAGCTAAGGCCGTCTAGGTTTTGAGGATTCAGTGGTAAGTAATTTTGAATGAGCTGAATGATAAATAGCAATAAAAAACCAGTTACGTTAAACACTAATAAAGATTTTGCATAATCTTTCCAATTCATTTCTACATTTGAATCAATGGAACAAATCTTATAGATGCCTTTTTCGACCCAGCCAAATATTGGGCTTAAAAATGTTTTTTCGCCTTTCAATACACGAGCTATCCATACCCCAAAAGGTGGAGCTAAAATGAGAAGTGCCACAACAAAAATTATAAGCTGAAAAATATCTCCTGATTGCATAAAGTCTCCGATTAAAATTTTTCAGGGTTAAAAAGTGCATAGGTTAAATAAATAAGTACGCCAAACCCTACTAGACCAGATATTAAAAAATCCATAAAGCCTCCGAATATAAATAACTTACTTTCAATGGGCGTAAAAAAGATGTAAAAAAAGGAAAACCTATAAACAATTGAAATCTTTAAACCAGATTTTCAAGATCATTCGATTCACTTGGTACTGGAGATTCATTTCGGAAATTAAAGCACTGGGTAATATTCTATTAAAAGACATATAGAATAGCGTGCCTCATACACAGTCAAGCTTTCATGAACTTTTAGAACTAGAATTTTACCGTGCATTTCGAGAACTTACTGAAATTTGCTAATCAAGTCTCATAATATATATTTGTTTACTCTGAAATAGAATTTGCTGATTGGAAAGCGGATTTAGTTTATCAAAATTGTTTGAGAGAGATTTCTGATTAAATGGAGTAATTTGGTTCTACTCCAAAAAGTGGGGTACTCAGGTTTTATTTAAATTGGTGAGTCGGTGTACTTTTGTAATTAAGGTTATTCTTCTTTAATCGAGCGCGGTAAAATGATTCTTGCTTTGCCAAGCTTTTCTGAAGCTCGTTTGATTTAACGTTTGAGCATTTAGCTAAAGCATCAAGAGTGTTTTGAGGATTGTATTTATTTTGATATTCACCAGAAACACTATTCATTCTTTTGGTGAGTTCATTTTTTAAAATACTCAGTGATGCTTCACCTAAATTTGCTCGTGGTTGAATTGCAGTGTGTTTTTCTTCTTTGCTTAAATCGGTAAAACTCAAATTCGCTACGGAACCGTTTTTTGTAAAAGATATTTTACTAAAAAACACGCCCTGTTGATCTTCAATTTTAAAAACGACTTCTTTGTTAGCAAATGTATTTTCAATGACGTGAATTGATTTTTCAGTTATAAAATAAAGTTTTTTTCCTGATGGAATCAAGATTGGTGTACGGGCAATCGTACTAAGTAAATGACTGCGACCTTCTGATTTTCCATCCAAAGCTTCATGGCACTGAATTAAAGAAGCAAGTTCCGCAGCATGACACAAAGAGCTTATAAAAATAAATATAACACACCAAAAAAATCTAATCTTTTTCATATGAACAGGCTCCTACACCATTCACTTATCGTCAGATAAATCTGTTTAATCAAGGATTTGGTCAAAGACCATTTATAATTTTTCGATTTTTGTCTAATTCGCGTTGAATTCGATCTAAAAGTATTTTGTTAAATTGAGTAGGGTCTGTTGGTGTGTTAGCTGGAAACTCAAATACGAGTGGTATTTTATTTCCCTTATTGTCATAAGTCGTGACTGTGGCCCTAACTGTGCCGTAAATTTTTTCAGGTATAATAGCTGGTTTTTCTTGGTTCATAATTATTGTTTGAGCGTTTTTAAGCCGATCTCGTCCGTAGACTTCGTGTTCTTTTGCTTTTTCAGATGCCTCAAGGTATTTTTTATTAAAAGAGTTTGCTTTAACCTCATCTCCTTTGCGTAGAGCATCGAGGTATGATTTTTTCATAACCTGAGCTGTTTTGCCGTAGGCTTCAACCTCATCAATGCTGGAAAAATCACTGTATCCTTCTAATGGTATTTTATTTTCTGCGGAATATATTGTAATTGGCGGATCTGAATTTAAGCTTGTGGCACCAAACGCAGTCGATTGATTTCTAATATGCACTAATTCGTGTGATATGACAGCCATTGATGAATTTACATTATTCAGATTTATATCTGTTGAAATGACCAAAAAATTAAAATTTTCTTTTTCGCTTTGAAGGACTAAGTTTTCGGCTAAACTTCCAGGGGAAAGATTTTTTGGATCAGATATGATAAAATCTGAATTATATCGGCGTTTATACACTTCGGCTTGTCGAGCGAGCCAATGACCATGTTTATTAGGAATAACTCGAAGATACTCTTGTCCGTCTAACATTATGGGTTCGTAGTCAATATCATATTTGTAAGGAAATTCAGAGAGCTTCGCACTTTTAATTTGATACATTTCAACGGGTTCAAATATGCGTTTACTTTTTTTCTGAAGACCTGCGATTTCTAACAATTGATCAGAGCGCTTAATATTTTTTAATCCTGTTTTTGGTCCCAATAAAAGTGTAGCTGCTGCTGTTACAGCTTCGCAGATAAGTGCTTGTGCTGTATATGAACTGTAACAATCAAGTTCAAGCCCTTTTTGTTGTATAAGTTCTTTAGCTAATTTAAGAAGTTCAGTGTGTCCTGATCCATCAGACTGACCTGGGTGACTCCATTGCCAAAAATCTTTTTCATCTTTGGTCATATATTTTAATTCACCCTTCGCATACTTAGGTAAAAGTTTATTTTCTAATTTGCGTTGCTCGTAGCGAGAGAAAGTGCGAAGTTCATTTTCGATTTGCCAGCATTTTTTTTTCGCAATCGAGTCTGTTGTTGGGATTTTTATATTCATCATTTTTGGTGTTGAAATATTATAGGCTAAATAAAGTTTTAATTTATTTTCCAATGAGCTATTGCATTTTTCGGAGCGTGCTTTAGAAGTATCCCAGTCCACTTTGACAGCCCCAGCGAATTCACCAATCATTTCACCAACTTGAACAAAAGAATCAATTCCAAAATCAATGACACCATGGGCGCAAGAAATCGTAGAAACAAATGGAATAAAATCGTATGCAAGTTCCTTTTGAGCTGCTTTGAGATGGCACTGTTTAAGTTTTTTTTCTGGATCAGCACCGTTAGATTTTATTTTATTTTCTAAATTCTTACAAACTGCCCCAGATCGATCTTGATGGCATTTTTTGATGTAGATATCAGAATATTCCGAGAATATATTTTTTGATCGACAAATATCTTTTGGTGTTGCGTGACTGTTGAGAGACAAAAAAAGACTCAATTGATAGAAAATGAGCGATTTGAGAACTTTCAATTTTGAGTATTTCATTCTTAATTCTGTTCGGAATTTAATTGATTACAGTTAAGTTTAAAAAAGTTTACGATGATTATGAATCTCAAAATGAAGCAATTTTTTAAATATTATCGGAGAATAACGAAACTAGATCTAGATCTAGAAATTTTTTTATTATTTAAACTATCGACTGTATTTACTTAAAAGATATTTACGAGTGTTTGTTTAAATAGGAATTAATCGTATAATAAGTATATTCGATCTTAAATATAAGAGGGTTTTTTATGCCAGTGTGGCTATCTGTTTTAATATTTATTTTTGCTGGGCTTTTAATAGTTAATGCCACGGCCTATTTTGTTTTATGGAAAATGCTGCGAAACGATTTGTTTAAATGGTCAGCAATTGCATGGACTTTTAATTTTCTGAATTTTTTAGTTCATGGATTAGTCGATGGAAAAAGTGTATTTACACTCGTTGGGCATTCAATGTTCTTCATCACCTCATTGTGCTTGAGTCAGGTTTTGGCGGTTGTTAGTGGCAGTCCGTATTCATTTAAAAGGTATTTTAAAATATATCCACTTATTTTATTTATATCAGTAATGATTTTTTATATTTTTAAAATTAAATACCATTACTTTTGGGCTGCATTGATTTTAGATATTTCAATTGCATTTCCATTATTTAAAATATCATTTTTTGTCTTAAAGGATGTTCATCAAGAAAAAACAGCTAAAATTTTCGCCTTATTACTTTTTGTAAACGGATTACATTTTTTAGATTATCCATTCATAGATATTATACCTAGGGAACTAACGGTGTTTAATGTCAATTTATTTAATTTTTTAACTTTGTTTGGGTTTTCTTTTGCATTCTTTTTGTCTATTCTTATTGCTATTGTTTTGCCATTACTTATTTTTGAGATGAAAGCAAAAACCTATCAACGTGAATTAGAAAATGCGGTTAACTTGAAAACGGCCGAGCTCGAAAAGTACAATGAAAAATTAGAGGAGTCTAATCTTGATAATCAAGCTCTTGTGGCTCTAGTTTGCCATGACATTGCAACGCCACTGATGGTTATGCAAAATCATTTGAAAAAAATTTATAAGTTTGAGGATAGCTTATCTAAAGAAGTTAAATTATCCGTAGATAAAATTAATACTACATTTTTAAGTTTATCTGATTTACTTAAAAGAGTTCGAGAAATGCATGCTGGAAAATTGGGTAAATTTAATCCTCAATTTGAAAGCGTCAATCCAGAAATTATTATAAATGAAGTTGTAGATTCGTTTCAGCCAAAAGCCCAAGAAAAAAGTATTCAGTTAACCGTAAAAAAAACATACGATAAAAGCATTAAGATTAAAATCGATCAGATGGTTTTTAAAAATCAAATATTAGGAAATTTACTTTCAAATGCTATTAAATTTTCAAATCCAAAAACTGAAATTGCTGTTATTTTAGAAACACATTTGAATAAATTTGAATTAAAAGTTATAGATCACGGCGTTGGAATACAAAATAAAAATTTATCAGATTTATTTAAGTATAATCAATCGACGACAACAGAAGGTACTTTTCATGAAAAAGGTACAGGCCTTGGTTTACCAACAGTGAAAACTATGACTGAGCGATTAGGAGGACAAATTTTTATTAATAGTTTTTACGATAATGGTCAAATTACTGAACATACAGGAACAACTTTTAATTTGGTTTTTGACGTTATTTATGAGTAAGTATGAGTCTTAATTTAATGCTAACATAAGGCTATTGTTTTTAATTAAAGGTGTGATTGTGTTAACAAACTCTCTGGCAACAGCTGGGCATCCGTAACTGCGGCCTTGTATAACATTTCGATTTTGGACATAATCAGACCCATGAATGACCACTGCACGTCCTCTGGCGTTAGAATTTGTTGAAGACAGACCATCTAACCTGATCGATAAACCATTACTTCCGTTGTATGTTTCATTAATGTAATAGTATCCTAACGAGCTTGCATTAGAGCCTTCAGTATTTGAAAACTTCTCAGCGAATCCATCGTGATTTGAATCGGAACCTTTACCATGCGCAACATGATATGCTGAAACTTTTCCAGACTGAATTTCGATAATGTACATTCGCTTTTCATTTGATTTTTTTGCAAAATCTATAGCAGTGATATAGTTTTTGTTTCGTGTGATTTTAGAATTATAATGAAAAGCAAGAACAAGTTTTTTTAATAAATCTGCACGAATCGTTTTTTCTGGATCAAGGTATTTGTATTTATTAAGAACAAATTGTTCTTGTTCTGAACTGTAGTTTGGAACTTGAAATTTTTGTGTTAGATTAAATTCAGTTTGAGCAAATGAGGCAGGAGCATTTTCTTGCAGAGGGTCTGGCGTATCGACTTGAGAATTTTCAGGCGGAGTATCGTTTAAAGACATGTTTGGTTCAGGAGTCGGATCATCCGGCAATACGGCTTGAACACCTGGACCACAACCTGTGACAAGAGTGGTAAATAATAAGCTTAACATCAGTGTTTTAAAAGAGTTTATTTTTGTCGTTTTGCAAAGTTTTATTGAATTTAAATTTTTACATGTTTGTTCCATATTATTTGCCTCTTTGGGCCTATCGGAATCTTATTTGTGGACTTTAATGCGTTGAAACATGAAAAAATAATGAACATATTCTGATAAAATGAGTTATTTTAAATAAAGTTTTAAACAAGGAGTTATTATGTCAGTTCAGATTAAAGCTTATGGTGCGCATGCTTCAAATTTACCACTTGAGTTAATAAACATTCCTCGTAGAGTTGTTGGAAATAACGATATTCAAATTGAAATAGATTATTGTGGAGTTTGTCATTCTGATATTCACACCGTTCGTAACGAGTGGGGCGGTGCTCAATATCCTTTAGTTCCTGGTCATGAAATTGTTGGACGTGTGCTCGATGTTGGTGCGAGTGTCACTCGATTTAAAAAAGGTGATTTTGTTGGTGTCGGTTGTTTGGTTGATTCTTGTCAAACTTGTCCAAGTTGTAAAAATGATTTAGAGCAGTTTTGTTTTTCTGGGGCAACTTTTACGTATAATAGTCCAGATAAGCATTTAAATAAACCAACTTATGGTGGCTACTCGTCACAAATAGTTGTGGATGAAAAGTTTGTATTAAAAATTTCATCTAAGTTAAATCGAGCAGCGGTCGCTCCACTTTTATGTGCGGGTATTACAACATATTCTCCGTTAAAACATTGGAATGTCAAAGCAGGACAAAAAATTGGTGTAGTTGGTTTGGGTGGGCTTGGTCATATGGCGGTTAAATTTGCTGTATCAATGGGGGCATCTGTTACAGTTTTGAGTACATCTTTAGCGAAAGAAGATGATGCTAAAAAGTTAGGAGCCCATTTTTTTATTCATACTCGAGATGAGAAAAATTTTAAAAAATTTTCAAATCAATTTGATTTAATTATTAATACAATCTCTGCACCACATGATTATAATCAATATTTAAATTTATTAGCCATCAATGGCACGATGGTATTATTGGGTGTGCCTCCCGAAGCAATACCTGTTTCCGCTTTTTCGTTGATTGGTGGTCGACGATCAATTGCTGGTTCGTTAATTGGTGGAATTAAAGAAACTCAAGAGATGTTAGATTATTGCGCTGAAAAAAATATTACGTCTGATATTGAGCTTATTTCTGCGAAAGACATTAATTTAGCCTACGATCGAATGATGAAAGGTGACGTTAAATACAGATTTGTGATCGATATGAAAACTTTGTAAGCTGAATCAGTCTTTAAAAAATAATGGTGGAGTAAATAAAAGATAGACTGACTCCGTCATTATGATTTTTAGCGTACTCGGATTGAGAATTTTGACTTCCAATGACACCAAATTTTTTTAATAAGACGATAGGGTAATACCTATCAGCACGATTCGGTATAGCCAACCAAATGCCATAGGCGTAATTGTTGATATTATCTTGTGAAGCTGAAGGTCCATAAAAATATTGATTATGAGAACTTGTCCCCCAGCCGACCGAGGCATAAAAATTAGGTTCAAGTGTGAGTTTGTATTTTTCGAGTTTATAGGTTTCGAGTTTAAACTTAAATAATAATTCGAGGTAGTCGCCCCAATGGGCGCTGATATCTTTAGCGTAAGATAAATCAAATTCAGCGATATAATTTTCATCATTTCCGCCTAAAAAGCTTTCTAATCGAATTTGTGCTTCAGTTGAATTAGGTCTATGAACGTAATCGTCAGTATTCTTATTTTGAAGTCGGATCACCGATTTATCAGTGACCTGGTAGAGTCTGTAACGAAATCGTAAATTAGGTTCATCAATATAATGAAAATAGCTGATGGCTGTCGGTAGAACTTCAAGTTGGTTATTAAAAAAGTAGCCAGCGATGCCTGGCATAACTTGCGCATTGGGATCAAGAATAACACCTCGACTGTCGGTTTGTGATTGGGCTTTAATACCAATTTTAATAGAGCAAAAACTGCATTCATAAAATTCTTTTAATTCAAAAGGATTTGTTGATGCGTAAACGTTCAAATTTAAAAAAATCGAAAAAAGTAGAATTAATTTTATTTGCATAGAAATAATTATGCAGATTTTTGTTTTTAATGACAAGATGAGAAACAAATTATTTTATAAGTGTTTTCAATATTCTGACGAATTCGCGTGGATTATCTGTTGGTAGTAAATGCCCAGCCTGAGGTATAACCACAGTTGTGTGATTTTGCCCAGAGTCTCGCTGATACTTTGATATGGCTTCGATTTGTGAGTTGTATCTTGGGTGATCTTCATTTCCACCCAGGATAAATAACCGAACAATTCCATTGCTAAAATCTTGGTTTATAAAATCAAAGCCGTGAATCATCATTGACATTTCAGTGTACGAGGCAATTAATGTTTCGCGTATTTGCTTATTTTGAAAATTTGAATTTGATAGAATCAGTTGATCAACTATTTCGCTCCAATATTGAGTGTACGTTTGTTTTAAATACCATTTTGTAATAATTGTTCCACTGATTGGATTTAAATTAAAGAAATTAATCCAAAAATCAGTTAAAGGACCTCCAGAGGGAGTGCTTTCATCAAAACGAATCATCGGTGCAACATTTAAAATAGGTGAATATTTGCGATTTTGTGCAAACTCAGTTGTGACTACTGAGCTATAGTTGGTCCCTACAATAATAGGCTGTTTGAGGTTTAATTTACGAATAACATGTTCAACTTCACTTGATAAATCACTGATTTGATATGAATTCGCAGTCACATAGGGGAGCTCAGTTTTAGGTATTTTTAAAATTGATTCAGGTTGCAAGCTGTAATGAATTGTTACGAAATTGATATTTTCTTTTTTTAAAATTTTAACAAATTCATCATTTTCAGTCCAACCACGCAATAAAGTTGGTAATAATATCAATGTCGGTTTTTCATTTTGACCGACAGAGTTAGTTTCATAAGAGACGTAGCGGCCATTTTGTATTTTGAGAGTTTTAATTGCAGCAATAGATTTGATCGTTATTAGACACATGAAACTGAAAGTAAGTATTGTCGATTTTTTTTTACAAATCTGAAACATATGTTTTCCTTGGTTCACGAGCTATCTATTCGTAGCATGTTTTAAATGCTCATCACTCAATATTTTTTAGTTTTTGCAATCAATGCATGAGTGTCTAAAGTTTAGACGCTGGCAAAAAGGAAACGAAGTAAAAACGAGGACACAAGTTGAGGATTTTCAATAAGTGGGCAGTGTCCACAATCTTGAATTTTGTGAAATGTTGCTTGTTTGATTTTTTTGGCGAGTTCGATTGAATCCTGAATTGGAAGTATTAAATCGTGTTCCCCATGAATGATTTCAATTCTTGAATGAATTTTTGGTATAAGATATTCGGAGTTAAGATTGCGCAATATTTTTAAAAATAACGAGTTTAGTTTTTGCACGCCAAAAAATGCATCTTCGGCAATCGTTGTTTTAAAAAAATCAGATGTATAATCATTTTTGTAAATCGTTGATCCAATGATTTTGCTCGTTAAGATTTTATCATGGGTCATTTGTTCAAATATATTAAAAAGCTCATCATTAAAATTAAGCCCATTCAGACCGACTGGTGAAACTAAAAAGCCTTGAGTATATTTGTTTGGGTCCAATCCTAAAAGATGCAAACTCAGAAGACCGCCGGCTGAATGACCAACGAGGTGAATTGATTTTTTCTCAACAGAGACTATAAGATCATGTAAATCATCAATCACTGTTTGAATATTAAAGTTAATAATATTTTTTGGCGAATCACTTTTGCCGCAGCCATGGAAATCAATACATAGAATTGATTCAGATAATGAACTTGTTGTAAACGGCGTGCTTTTTTGGAGGATTTCAATCATAGGCGACCACCATCTCGATGATCCCAAGTGTCCGTGGATAAAAGTTAATTGAGTCGGTGATGATCTGGGATAAATTTCGTAATGAAGATTTATCCCAGATGAGGTTTTAAAGAAGGGCATTTAAGGCACATGTATCAAGTATTAGATAACAAGTCCGCCATCTACGCTGATCACAGCTCCATTAATGTAGGACGCTTGCTCAGAAGATAAAAATAAAACAGCATTTGCAATGTCTGAAGTTGAGCCGAGTCGCGCCGCAGGGACTTTGGCAGCCATTGCATCAAGAACATCTTTTGGCATAGCTTGAGTCATTGGGGTTGCAATAAATCCAGGAGCTACGGCATTGACTGTAAAACCTTTGCGACCTAATTCTTTGCCTAAAGTTTTAGTCATTCCAATAACACCAGCTTTTGCAGCGGCGTAGTTTGTTTGACCAAAGTTACCATATAAACCAACAACACTCGAAATATTAATAATACGCTTTTGAGCTGAGTTTGTATTAAATTTTTCAGAGAGTGTTTTTGTGACATTAAATAAACCAGTTAAGTTTGTATTAATCACAGCATTCCAATCGTCAAAACCCATTTTGCCAAAAGATTTATCACGTGTGATCCCAGCGTTGTTAACTAAAATATCACAAGCCCATGGTAATCCTTGAACTGCTTTGTCGCAGGAATCTTTTTGAGTGACATCGACTTGTGCAAAGTGAACTTGACCTGCAAATTGAGCCAACTCTTTTTTTGCAGAATCAAGTGCAGGTTGAGAATAATCCCAAATAGAAACTTGACCGCCAGATTGTAGAAAAGATAAAGCGATTTGAAAACCGATGCCTTGCGCGCCACCAGTTACGACTGCATTTTTGTTTTTGAAATTAAACTGTAAGTTAGACATATTTTCCCCTTTATTTAAGACACTTTTTTGATAGGTTAAATTAGTGCTTAGGCTTCATGATTAGGTCAATCAATTAATCGTTTTTTAAATACAAATCATCGGGTATTTGTCTTTTTGCGTCTTAAATTTTCATTCTTATGTTGATATATTCTGCTGCAACATACATCCGACTCAAAGTGTCAATAATTTTTTGTTTTCAGAGGGGGTTTATGTATGTTTTCCTCTTGTTGTCAAAAAATATTGAGGGGGGTTGTTTTGTCTCAAGTTAGAAATGCTGTTATTGTTGGAACCGGTTTTTATGCGCCTGAAAAAGTGATTACAAATCAATACTTCAATGATTTGTACAAAAAAGATATCGATACTTTTTTACGTGAATCAAGAAACATTAAAGAGCGTCGTTGGAAAACTGCGGATCAAAGAACAAGTGATTTGATATTGCCGGCTGCACAGCAGGCTTTAAAAAACGCTAAGATTACGGCTCAAGATTTGGATCTCATTATCGTCGCAACTGATACACCAGATTATTTATCGCCTTCGACGGCGTCTGTTGTTCAATTTAAGTTAAACGCAACCAAAGCCGGAACATTTGATGTGAATACGGCATGCGCGGGATTTGTTACAGCCTGTGATATGGCGAGTAAATACATCAAAGCGGATCCTCAGTTTAAAAATATATTGGTTGTAGGGGCCTATGCGATGAGTCCGTATTTAAATATGGATGATTACAAAATCGCATCTTTATTTGCAGACGGAGCAGGTGCTGCGGTTATTCAAGCAACAGATCAGGCTGGATTAGGTTTTTTAACAAGTACAATGTACACTGATGGTCAATACCACGATTATATGGGAATATACGCAGGCGGGTCTGCTATGCCGATGACTCATGATGTGATTGATCGTAAAGATCATTTATTAGCATTTCCTAAACGGATACCTCCGGAGACGAATGGTTTACATTGGCCTCGTTTAACGCAAAAAGTATTAGATCCTATTGGTGCAAAACCACAAGATGTGAAATGTTTTTTAATTACTCAGTTTAACGTGCAAAGCATATATGAAACATTAGATCGCTTGGAAGTTCCTCGTGATCGTGCTCATTACATTATGGATCGTTTTGGTTATACCGGGAGTGCTTCAATTGCAATGGCTTTAGCAGATGCTGTTGAACACAAAAAACTCAAAAAGAATGATCTTGTTGTCATGCTGGGTTCTGGTGGGGGAATGAGTATGGTTGCAACTGCTCTTCGTTGGAGTTTTGATACATGATTCAACTGTCGTCTGAATTTGAAATTGATTGGCTTAAAAAATGGAGTCAGTTTACGCCGTCTCGTGCGGCGTTGATTGATGGTGATACTGGTGAAGAGTTTACGTATTCTCAACTTTATGATTTAGCTACAAAAGCGGCTCATTTTTTAAAGTCAAAGTATGGTGTTAAAGCTGGTGATCGGGTTTTACATTTTTCAACAAACGAGACTTATAGTTTTGTTTTGTATTTTGGATTGGCGCGATTGGGAGCCATGTTAGTTCCTATTAATTACAGACTCACACCTCGAGAAATAACTTACTTAATTACAAATTCTGAACCGGCAGTTATTGTTTATGAAAATCAGTTTTTAGGTCCTCTTAAAGAAATAAAAACTGAGATTGGTGTGCCTGAGACTCAATGGTTATCTATTAAAGGTACAGCGAATAGTTTTTTAGAATCAATTCAAAAATACGCTGAGAAGTATGAGTCATTTGACTCCAAAGTTGATACGGCTGGTTTGATTATTTACACTTCTGGTACAACGGGTTTTCCTAAAGGAGCTATGATCTCTCATAAGGCTCTATTTTGGAATTCGGTTAATACAGGGCTTCGTTTAAATATCACATCAAATGATTCGGCAGTTATATTTTTGCCGTTGTTTCATACGGGTGGATGGAATGTTTTATCAACACCATTTTTTCATCATGGAGCCCAAATTATTTTGATGAAAAAATTTGATGGTGATCAGATTTTAAATCTTTCAGAAAAATACAAATCCACTCTTATGTTTGGCGTTCCGACAACAATGGCTATGATGTCAAGATCGTCACTGTTTAGCAAAGTAGATCTCTCAACAATTAGGTATGCTATTGTTGGTGGTGAACCTATGCCTATTGAGCAAATTGAATTGTGGCAAAATAAAAACATACCAATACGTCAAGGCTATGGCTTAACTGAGTTTGGACCCAATGTATTTTCTTTACCTGAAGCGGATTCTATTCGTAAAAAAGGATCTATTGGTTTTGCAAATTTTTACTCTGAGGTTGTCGTTAAAGACGATCAAGGAAAAACTCTTGGTGCAGATCAAATCGGTGAGTTGTGGCTTAAAGGTCATATGTGTATGTCTGGGTATTGGAAAAATCAAAAAGCGACAGACGAAACAATGTGTGATGGCTGGTTAAAGACGGGTGATTTAGTATATTTTGATCGTGATGGATATTTTTATGTCGTTGGTCGTAAAAAAGAAATGTATAAGTCTGGCGGCGAAAATGTTTACCCAGTTGAAATCGAGCAAGTCATTCAGCAAGTTGATTGGGTGCGTGAAGTAGCTGTTATCGGTGTTAAAGATGATCAATGGGGCGAAGTTGGTCATGCTTTTATCAGTATAAAAACGGACCACTATGATGAAAAAGAATTACGAGAGCATTGTCTTAAAAATTTAGCTAAATTTAAAAATCCAAAGTATTATACATTGTTAAAAGATCTACCTAAAGGCGATTCAGGTAAAATTTTAAAACGTGAATTGGTGCAAAAGGCATAAGTAATATTTATTGAAATAAATGTATTAGATTGGATTAAAATCTAGAATCGATACAGATTCAAACTTTGGTCCTATTTAGAGTATTTATACAATAAAAATTCATTTTTTGTTTAATTTTAAATTTATTTATTCCGATATGTTGTTCAACACTATTCGGAGAAATGTAAATGCTCGAGCATGAGAAAACAAAATTAGATTTAAGTCAAAAATATCTCAATTTCAAATTAGCAGACGAAAAGTTTGCTATACCATTGTCAATTGTGAGGGAAGTTATTGCTCCATTAAGTTTGACTGAGGTTCCAAATTATCCATCATATTATAAGGGAATTATAGACCTTCGGGGTGTTATTATACCTGTTATTGATTTGAAATTGAAAATGAAAATTTCAAAGCAATCCAAATCAAATAAAGAATCAGCCTTCATTATTATTAATATTGATGATCAGCCTTTTGGAATAATCACTGACACTGTTGATTGTGTGCTTGAGTTCAAAGCTGACGAAATAAAAGAGCCGCCAACAAATTTAGATTCAAGTCAGCTAGACTATGTGAGTGGCGTTGTGAATATCGATAACAGTCTAGTTTTAACATTAGATTTAAATCAACTTATTAAAATTAATAAAAACCAGGCATTAAATAAGGCCGCATAAAAGGAGTTATGACGTGAATATTTTTAAAAAATTAACATTAAAAGTAAAATTGATCGCACTGTGTTTAATGTTGTCAATGGTGAGCGTTGTTATAAGTTTCGTTTCAAACAGTGGAATTCATACCGTTGAAAGTAAGTATAATCAAATTGTCGATGGATCTATGCCAAACTTAAATGTTTTAAATAATATGTATTTAAGTTATCGACAAATTCGAATAGATCTTAGAACTTTAGGGATTTCAGGCATAACAACACAGCATGCGAATGAAGCCATTCAAAACACGATCAATTCTATTGCTGAATATGAAAAATTCGATAAAGCCTATAATGAAATTCCCTTTTTGCCGGGGGAGCAAGAGCTTTATGATCAAATGAACAAAGACTGGAAGCATTTTAAAGGTGTTGGTGTTAGAGCTCTTGATCTGTATAAAACGGGTAAGCCTGAGGATTTTCAAAAATTATTAAATATATATTTTGAAGACTGCCCGAAGGCGGCTGCTGCATACACAACATCAATGAATAAGCTAAAAGACTTTAACTTAAATAATGCTAAAAAATTTACTGATGAAGCAAAAGATTCTGCTACTCAAACAAATCGAATCATTTTGGTTGTCGCAGTTGTCGGAATATCAATTGGTTTATTATTGGGTTTGATTATTGCCAGTGCGTTGACAAACACTGTGGCCACAATTGTTAAAAATTTAACGGATAATTCTCAACAAGTGATGTCTTCATCGCATGAGATTGCTCAAGCATCAGATTCTTTAGCGCAAGCTACGACTGAACAGGCTGCCTCATTAGAGGAAACGGCAGCATCACTTGAGGAATTAACGGCGATGGTTGCTAAAAACACTGAGAACTCTAAAAAAACGTCTTCTTCATCGGAAGAGTCACAGCAGAAAGCAAATTTAGGTAAAGAAGCTGTTGAGCGTATGATGCAATCAATTGAAGAGATTGATCAATCTAATCAAGCGATTATGGTTCAAGTAAATAATAGTAATGAGCAAATGACTGAAATTGTAAAAGTGATTCAAGACATTGGAGAAAAAACAAAAGTTATTAATGATATAGTATTTCAAACTAAACTTTTATCTTTTAATGCGTCTGTGGAGGCGGCTCGTGCAGGAGAGCACGGTAAGGGCTTTGCTGTTGTCGCAGAAGAAGTTGGTAATTTGGCGCAAATGTCTGGAAATGCTGCTCGTGAAATTACTGATATGTTAGATACAAGTATTTCTAAGGTTCAGCATATTGTCCAAGAAACTAAAACACAGGTTGAGATATTAATTGCTCAAGGTAAAGAAAAAGTAGAAGCCGGTGTTCAAGTTGCTCAGCAATGTAATGAAGTTTTAAATGAAATTGTTGAAAACGTTTCAGGTGTTACGGCTATGTCTGCTGAAATATCAAGTGCTAGCCAAGAGCAATCGACTGGGATTAACGAAATTAATAAAGCTGTTTCGCAATTAGATACAGTAACGCAACAGAACTCAGCAACAAGTCAGCAAGCTGCGAGTGCTGCGGAAAATTTAGCTCGTCAAGCAGAGATGTTAAATACGGTTATTAGCTCGTTATCAAATGTAGTTTATGGCGCGAGTTCTGTTGACAGATCAGAGCCTGTTACTTATTTAAAAAAAGAAAAAATACCTGTAGAAAAATCAAACTTTGAAAAGCCAAACTTCGAAAAACCCAACTTTAAAAAAGTTTCGTAGTCTGTTCTTGAGATTTGGTGTAAAATAGAAAAGAATAAAGTCTATGAGAAAAATCATAGGCTTTATTCTTTTTTGTATTTGTTTGTCTGGTTTTTATTACAGATACAGTCAGTTAGTTTATATGACGATGGGTGAAAATATTGCTATACAACAGTTAAATTCAATTCATGCGGTAATGGAGAAAAATTATAAATTAATAGGCCATTATGAATACAATTTAGAGAAGTTGGGTTTAAATTTTGAAAAAGGGCAGTTTTTTGGTTTTTCACAACAATGTGATATTTTACGCCTGAGTACTCAGAGTCATTTAATTTCAAGCGGACAGTTTGGATTGAAAAATTATAATCAAACTTTTTCTACGGATGAAGAGGTTACGGGTTTGATAAATCGGTATTCTCAGTGTGAAAAAAAAAATTATACGGCCGTTGTTGTTCATAAGGTTTTTAATCGGTTGGGTGTCTATACAATTGATCAAGGTGGAAAAATTGAAATTATTCAATCGAGCCAAGTCAGTTTTTTACAGTGGCTTTTTAAACTGGCCCCTTAAGTTGTTGATCGTTAGATCTGCATTCATATAACGAAATTGGTTTTAACTTTGCTTTTGACCAATCTTCATGAAACCAAAACAAACTCAATGCCCTTATCATAGTTCTCTGATCACCGATGATCGGACTGACCTCGTAAAATATGGCTCTTTTTATCGCACCT